>Ga0210390_10000832_pt1 | contig 31419 bp, 29 predicted proteins | sample IncBWH11OmetaG_FD_161050 | JGI IMG/M metagenome (GOLD analysis project Ga0210390, IMG submission 161050) | Forest soil microbial communities from Barre Woods Harvard Forest LTER site, Petersham, Massachusetts, United States - Inc-BW-H-11-O ...
ACCATCAACATAATGAGCACCATCTTACTCCGCAAATTGTTGAACGGATTGCTAACGGCGAGGATATGGCCATTGTTACCGATGCCGGTACACCGGGTATATCCGATCCTGGATTCTTTTTAGCCAGGGCATGTATAGCAGCAGGAGTAGAGATAGAGTGCCTTCCGGGAGCTACAGCATTTGTACCCGCATTGGTTGATTCAGGTATTCCATGTAATTCCTTTTGTTTTGAAGGGTTCCTTCCGTTAAAAAAAGGCCGTGCAACCAAGCTCGAAGAACTAAAAAGCGAAAAGCGGACCATGATATTCTACGAATCTCCATTCAGAATGTGGAAAACGCTGGAGCAGTTCTCTAATGTTTTTGGAGGAGACAGAAAGGCATCAGTATCAAGAGAGCTTAGCAAAATGCACGAAGAAACAGTGAGGGGAACCCTTACCGAAATACTGGCACATTATATACATAAAACAATAAAAGGTGAAATTGTTATAGTTGTGGCTGGCAAGGAAGATTAACATTTTTTAACCACCTGCAACGCTATATGCTGTCCTAAACTTTCGCATATTTGCATGCTCTTCTTAACATTAAATTGTATTACTATGAATAGAAAAAAGACGATCCTTTCAGTTACTTTAGTTGCGGCTTCATTATTTGCAACGCAGGTTTTTGCGCAGACAGATACCAATAAGGTTGACGCGCAAGGTAAAAAGCAAGGCATTTGGGTAGAGAACCTTGGTCCTACAAAATGGCAAGGCTATTATGTTGACGGACAAAAGCAAGGTGTGTGGATAAGTCATCACTATAACGGAATATTGGATGAGCTGGCTGTTTATAAGGATAATAAGAGGAGTGGCATGGATGTGAACGTGGATGTGAACGGATATTATAAGAGCGAAAAATCATATAAGAACGATACTCTTGATGGTATGGCAACTGAATACGCACCGGGCGGAAAAGTATCATCACAGGTTATGTATAAAATGGGTCAATACAATGGTGTACGCAAGGTGTTTTACAACGGCGGCGGAATTGAAGAAGATGGAAATTACAGCAACGGCGTGCGCGATGGTGTTACTCAGTGGTATTACCAGGATGGTAAACCTGCTACCAAGTATGTGTATGTAAAAGGTATTTTGACCGGAGCATTTGAAAGCTATTATGAGAATGGTAATATTTTAAGCAAAGGTTCTTTTAAGGCCAGCAATTACGATGGCGAGTACACTGAGTTTTACGAAAACGGAAATGCTAAGGCTGTTGGTACTTATAAAGACGGCAAGAAAGTGGGCGATTGGAAAGAATACAACGACGATGGATCGGAGCTGACCATTACCAAGTATGATAAGGAAGGTAAACAAGTGGGTGAACCAAAGAAGCAAAAAATAAAAGTTGCTGAGAAGCCTAAGGATACACAAGGCACTCCAATGGATAAGAAAGCCGATGACAAGAAATAAGTAAGGAACAGAAATAAAAAAGCCCTGCAAAGATGCGGGGCTTTTTTGTTTTATACTGTTCGGGTTATGAAATAACCTTGCTGGTCTTGGCTTCTTTTAACAAGTTGTGAGATACCAGATATTCCGCTATTTGCACAGCATTGGTTGCAGCGCCTTTGCGTAAGTTATCTGCTACTATCCACATATTAAGTGTATGCGGTTGCGATTCATCTCTGCGAATACGCCCAACAAATACTTCGTCTTTGCCTTCTACATCTTTCGGCATAGGGTATTCGTTGTTCTTAGGGTTATCTATCAATATTATTCCTTCGCTTGAAGCCAGAATTTTAGTTACTTCATTCAGGGTAAAATCTTTTTCAAATTCAACGTTCACAGCCTCAGAATGGCCACCTGTAACAGGTACACGCACGGTGGTAGCAGTTACGCGAATAGTTTCATCACCCATGATTTTTTTGGTCTCGTTCACCATTTTCATTTCTTCTTTGGTGTAACCATTATCTAAAAACACATCTATATGCGGCAATACGTTCATATCAATAGAGTGGGGGTAGGCATTATCTCCTTTCTTACCATCTCGCTCGTTCATTAATTGTGCAACACCTTTTTGTCCCGTTCCCGAAACAGATTGGTAGGTAGAAACGACAATGCGTTTAACATGGAATTTTTTATGCAATGGATTCAACGCAACAACCATTTGTATGGTTGAGCAGTTTGGGTTAGCAATAATTTTATCGGCAGCAGTAAGCACATGAGCGTTCACTTCGGGTACCACAAGTTTTTTTGTTTTATCCATCCTCCATGCCGATGAATTATCAATTACAGTGGTGCCCACTTCAGCAAACTTAGGAGCCCATTCCAACGATGTTGCGCCACCCGCAGAGAATAAAGCGATATCTGGTTTTATGGCAACGGCTTCAGCTGGCGTAATTACTTTATATGCTTTGCCACGGAAAGTTACTTCCATTCCCTTCGATCTTTCAGAAGCTACGGGAATGAATTCATCCACTTTAAAATTACGTTCTTCCAGCACCTTTATTATGGTGCGGCCTACTAAACCTGTGGCGCCTACAACTGCTACTCTCATTTCGTTACTAATTAAAATGCAAAAGTATTACTTAGTTGCAAAATGCTGAAGGAAATAATGCTTCACGGATGAAATTCAGGGATAGGCCAGCGTATAAAAACACGGTTTGTTAAAATAATGTTAACCATTTAGTAATCTTATCTGGTTGATATACAGCTATATTGCACATGCCTAATATGGAATCTAAAACATTTAGATAAAAGGCACGTATAATTTATCTCAAACCTTTAAGCAATTTAGTATGAATACCTCACAGCTAATAGAAGGTTGCCTCCATAACGATACAACTGCACAACGCGATTTCTATGCGAATTACTCATCAAGGGTAATGGGTGTATGTATGCGCTATGCTTCGGGTGCAAAAGATACCGAAGCCATGGCTGGTTATGTTTTTAAGAAGCTGTTTGAAGAGATCACCAAGTGCCCTGCTGATATTAATATGAACCAATGGGTAACAGATAGGTCCATTTGGAATGCAATAGCCTACCTGCACCAGGATAAGCATCGCTATTTTATTGCCAAGACCACCCGATATATGGAGAATAAGAATACCGACGGAGAAATAGTAGATGAGGCCACACTTAATACCGAAGACTCGAGAAAGATATACTTAGCCGCATTGCATGCGCTTACACCAAGCTACCGTATACTCTACAATCTCACCTATGTAGATGAGATGACGCCGGACAAAATAATTGAGAACTTAGAAATTGCGCGAGAGACCTATAAAGCTGAACTTGAACAGGCAAGATTTCAGTTTAAACAGTACCTAAATACCTACCTGCATGAAAACGGATTACGCAAACAGTAATTGTGAAAAAAGAGTACATGAATTACTCGCTCCTTTAACGGGAGTTTGCCCTGATTCTGTTTGGGAAAGTGTTAGTATCGATCTTGATACGAAAAGGGCCGAAGCCAAAAATAAATGGGCCAATAAAATAAGCAATGCACCCCGTTTGCCTTTAATGGTAGCGGGTACCATTCTTGTGGTTACTATATCGGCATGGATGTTCTTTACACATAAAAGCAGTCTGCCTAAAAATGAGATGGTAAATACAACTCCGGTTAAACATAGTATTTCTCCAGCCCCTAAAACAGATGTGAATGTTGTTCCTGTTGCACAGGTTACAATTCCAAAAGCAGATGTGCAGCCTTCGCAGGTTGCAGACCAAGGTTCAAATCAGCAGCAAAGTATGGTTGCTGTTAAAACTGAAAAGCATAAAAAGCTAATTGACTCTTTAACAGGTAAGCCTTATCAACCTATTGAATTAGTAAAAGAGAATAATTCACCTATTTTGATTCATACCGATAATGAACTTGTCACTTCTACCGATGAACATGTAAACAAAGGCGTGGCAATTGATCTGAATAGAAAAGATACTGTATCGAGTATGCGTAGTATGGTTAGCCAGGCACAATCGGTTAGTGCCGCAGATAGCACTCAAAAGCCTTAGATTCCAAAGTCGAAACCGGCTTCCATTACCGGGTTAGAGAAGTACGGAGACAATAATGAATTATTGAAATTATAGGAGAAAAGGATGTAGTAATATGATCTGTCTCCGAGTGGGCGACGTAAGCCAAGGCCTGCCAAAGGAAAGGCAACAGTAGCACGGGTAATATTGGTGAATACACTGTAATTATCTGGTACGTTCAGTACATCGTACTCCCCGTGAATATACAAGTTAGAAAATCTTCCCGGAAAGAATATTGAAGCACTTATTCTACCGCCATAAGAAGTTGAAGTATAGTTATCGCCATATTGGTCGTAAACACGAAAATACTGATACATGGGGCCAATACCAATTTCCACATCTTTTAGTATAAAATAGTTAAATAAGGGAGATAAACCTATAAGTGTAGGGTCACCAAATTGCAGGTTGAAACCACCTCCAACAGAAGCACGGCTCCAAAAGGGACTTTCTTCGTTAGTAGGTGTAGCAGCAGATGGCGCAGGTGCCATTGCCTGTGGTGGCGGTGCATCTTCGCGGGTATACTGAGCTTTTCCTATAAATGAAAATACCAGTAAGCTTCCGATCAATAAAATACGTTTCATGGCTATAAATGCCTGTTTCTGTAAAGTATTAACGTATCATCCCCTATTTTTATTTCACCCTTCGATGGGAAAGGGAAACTTGGAGCCGATACCCCTTCGCCAAGGGTCTTGGATGAGTAAAATACTTTAGCTTCATCCCACAGGTCTTTTTCTATGAACGATTTCAATAGCTTTTCTCCTCCCTCAACTATAACCGACTGTATATTTCTGTTATAAAGTTCGGTAAGCATGGTTGGCAGTAACTTGGTGTCAAAATCAACTTTTACGTACTCTACACCATTACTGGTAGGGGTAGGTTGTTCAGTAAATAAAAGTGTTGGTGCAGCTTTATCAAATACGTTTGAAGTAGTAGGTATTTTAAGGGTCCTGTCTATAATTACACGGGTAGGAGAATCTCCACTTGCCCTGCGTGCAGTTAAATTAGGGTTATCCATTATTACAGTATGTGTACCAACCATAATAGCCTGTTCCTGGCTCCTCCACAAGTGAACCATTATCTGAACCTCAGGCTGGGTTATTTTAGCTGGAGACTCTTCTTTAGTACGTTTTTTGTCAATAAAGCCATCACTTGTCTGGGCCCATTTCAATATAATGAATGGCCTTTTTCTTTCATAGAAGGTCATAAAGCGTTTATTTACTTCCATGCAATCTTTTTCCAATATACCTACCTCAACATCAATACCGGCTTCTTTAAGTTTTTCGATGCCTTTGCCTTTTACTAACGGATTTGGGTCCTGGCAACCTATAACCACTTTTTTTATTCCGCTTGCAATAATAGCATCGGTGCAGGGTGGTGTTTTCCCAGTATGAGCGCAGGGTTCAAGGTTTACGTATAAGGTGGCGTTCTTTAAACTAGCTTTGTTTTCTACCGAATTAATAGCATTTACTTCGGCATGTGGCCCGCCGAATGTATCATGATATCCCTCTCCAATAATACCGGTATCGCTAACAATAACGCAACCCACCATGGGGTTAGGCGCTACTTTACCGAGTCCGCGAACCGCCAGTTCTAAACAGCGGTGCATGTATTTGTCATGCTGATTCATCATGATTGTTTATTTTCGTTAGACAAAAGACAGTAATTTATTTTTGGGGATGACATACGAAGAGCTAAGACTTGTTTTTGAAAAAGAGCTAAATGGTTTTTATCCATCCGGTGAAATAAAAAACTTATTCTATTATATCCTTAACGGTACTTTACAAGTATCAAAAATAACAATCCTATCTAAACCTCACAATCAATTAGATAAAAATAATTCACAACTGATTCTTAATATCTTAGAAGGGCTAAAAAAGAAGATTCCGGTGCAATATTTGCTGGGTAAGGCTCCTTTTTATGGTCTGGAACTCGATGTGAACCCCTCGGTGCTCATTCCAAGGCCTGAAACCGAAGAGTTGGTGGACTGGGTAATAAAGGATAATAAGGGTAAAAAGATCAATATTCTGGATGTTTGTACCGGTAGCGGATGTATTGCCCTGGCTTTGAAGAAAAACCTACCCAAATGCAATGTTACTGCAATAGATGTTTCGGAAGGTGCCTTAGAAATGGCAGCCCATAATGCCGAAAAACTGGGACTGGAGATAGAACTTATGGAGGAAGATGCCTTAAACCTAGAAGAAGGGTTAAGCGCAAAGGATTTTGACGTGATTATCAGCAATCCGCCTTATATAACGAATTCGGAGAAGAAGGAAGTGCAGGAAAATGTGATGATGTATGAGCCGCATTTGGCACTTTTTGTCCCTGATAAGGATCCTTTGAAGTTTTATAAGGCAATAGCAGAGTTTGCTAAAGGAAGTAAGTCGGTTACCTTATATTTTGAAATACAGGAAGACAGGGCAGAGGTCTTATCAAAAATGTTGAAGAAAATGGGGTTTAAGGATATAGTGGTACGCAAGGATTTGAATGGCAAGGACAGGATGTTGAAATGTATTTATATTTGTTAGTAATACCCTGTTATGGACAAAAAAGAAGCGGAAAAAGAGATTGAAAAACTATCGAAAGAGATAGAAGAGCATAACTATAAATATTATGCTTTATCAAGGCCTTCTATCAGCGATTTCGAGTTCGATAAATTGCTGGAGAAACTAATTGGTATTGAAAAGCAGTTCCCTGATCTGGTAAAACCCGATTCACCTTCTCAACGTGTGGGTGGTGCTATTACTAAGGAATTTCAGCAGGTGAAGCATAAATACCCTATGATATCGCTTGCAAATACCTATTCAGAAGAGGAACTGAGCGATTTTGATGAGCGTGTAAGAAAGGCAGTCGGTGAAGATGTAGAATACGTATGTGAATTGAAATACGATGGTGTGGCAGCCAGCCTTATTTATAAAAATGGCAAACTGTACCAGGGCATTACCCGGGGTGATGGGGTGCAGGGCGATGATATTACCACCAATATTAAAACCATCCGGAGTATTCCCTTGAATTTAAAAGGACATAAATACCCTGTGGAGTTTGAGGTTAGGGGCGAGATATTTATGCCTCACAAAACTTTTGAGAGGATAAATAAAGAAAGAGAAGATATAGGCGAAGAGCCATTTGCAAACCCGCGTAACTCAACTTCGGGTACACTTAAAATGCAAGATTCAGCTGAAGTAGCTCGCCGCAGACTTGATAGCACCATGTATTATGTGTTGGGTGAAAACCTTCCTTTTTCTGATCACTTAGAAAGTATTGAGGCTATAAAAGAATGGGGCTTTAAAGTATCGGAGCATGTGGAAGTAGTTAAAGGGATGGCCGAGGTACATAAATTCATTAAAAAGTGGGAAGAGAAACGTCACAGTTTGCCTTTTGATATTGATGGTATTGTAATAAAGGTGAATTCATTAAAGCAGCAGAAGACACTTGGTTTTACAGCTAAATCTCCCCGCTGGGCAGTGGCTTTTAAGTACCAGGCCGAGCGTGCTGCTACCAAGCTGAACAGTATTTCGTTCCAAGTGGGGCGCACTGGTGTAATTACTCCTGTTGCTAACCTCTATCCTGTATTACTTGCAGGCACGGTAGTGAAAAGAGCCTCACTGCATAATGCCGATATTATACACAAGCTCGATGTACGCATCGGCGATACCGTTTATGTAGAAAAAGGCGGAGAGATTATTCCAAAAATAACAGGAGTAGATATTTCAAAACGCCCTCACGATGCGCACCCTGTTCATTTTATTACCCATTGCCCTGAATGTGGAGCTAAGCTGGAAAGGGAAGAGGGCGAAGCGCACCATGTTTGCCCCAATGCCATGAACTGCCCGCCTCAGATAAAAGGCAAGATAGAGCACTTTGTGGGCCGCCGTGCCATGAATATTGAAAGTATGGGTGCCGAGACCATTGACCTGTTCTATAAAGCAGGTTTAGTGCACAATATTGCGGATATATATGATCTGAAAAAAGAACAGATAATTCCGTTGGAAAGGATGGCGGAGAAATCGGCGGCAAATATTATTGAAGGCATAGAAGCTTCAAAAAATGTGCCTTTCGAACGGGTGTTGTTTGCGCTGGGCATAAAGCACGTGGGAGAAACAACAGCTAAAAAACTGGCATTTTATTTTAAGTCCATAGATGCTTTGAGAGTAGCAACTGTAGAACAATTGCTTGAAGTATCGGACGTTGGCGAGGTATTGGCAAAAAGTATTATCGATTATTTTACCAACGAAGGTACAGCCCACATAGTAAAAAGACTTCAGCAGAAAGGCTTGAAATTTGAGCTTGCAGCAGAAGAGATAGCTGCTTTCAGTGATAAACTGCAGGGCAAGACATTTGTGGTTTCCGGTGTATTCACAAAACATTCCCGAGATGAGATAGCAAACCTGATAGAAAAGAACGGAGGAAAAAATACAGGCTCGGTGTCAGCTAAAACATCGTACATTGTCGCGGGCGAAAATATGGGTCCGGCTAAACTTGAAAAAGCCAAGAAGCTGAATGTACCTATTATTACAGAGGATGATTTTATAAAGATGATAGAGAATTAATAATGAAATACAAAATAGAACACAGATGACACGGATAGTACCGATAATCACGGATAAATCAGTGGAGATCCGTTTAATCAGCATTATCTGTGTTCTATAAAACATAAATGAAAAACGTAAAATTCCTTTTATACCCCTTTTCTTTTGTCTATCGTCTTATTGTTTCGTTCCGGAATATCATGTTCGATTCAGGTATTCTAAAATCACATAAATTCCCAATATGGACTATCTCAGTAGGTAATTTATCAGTTGGAGGAACAGGAAAATCTCCGCATATAGAATATTTGATCCGCTTGTTGGGTAGTCTTTCATCCTATAAAAATCTTCATATAACTGCTGATCATACAGCAATACTCAGTCGTGGTTATGGGCGGAACACATCTGGCTTTATACTGGCAACTGAAAACTCAACTGCACAGGAAATAGGTGATGAACCAATGCAGATGCGGTTGAAATTTAAAGATATGTATATAGCAGTTGATGAAAAACGTGTGCATGGCATTAAAAAACTTTTGGATATAAATAAGGATATTAACCTGGTGCTTCTAGATGATGCTTACCAGCACAGGTATGTAAAACCTTCCTTATCTATTTTGCTTACTAATTTCTACCAGCCTTTTTACGAAGATGATATGATGCCCTTTGGTACACTCAGGGAGCCACGTGATGGTTACAGGCGTGCCGACATTATTATTGTTACCCGTACTCCCGCTGAATTGCTGGATGTAGAGAAAAAGATGATCGTAAAAAAGATAAAACCTTTTGCACATCAAAAAGTTTTCTTCTCAAGTGTTATTTACCAGGATATGAGTCCTGTATATGATATTGAATTGCTTGACAGGAAAGTGACCAAAGAAACCTCTATAGTTCTATTAACAGGCATTGCTAATGCAAATGATTTCAGGAAACATTTACAAAAGAATGCCAAAGAAGTGATACACATCAGTTATCCTGATCATCACTGGTATTCATTAGTAGAGATCATGAAGATGGTCGATATTTTTAATAACATATCTAACCCCGATAAGATAATTGTTACTACTGAGAAAGATGCAGCCAGGTTGCACCAATCATCCATACGAGAACAATTAGAGAAATTGCCGGTGTTCTATACACCTATACAGGTAAAGGTAAAAGATGAAGAAGGTTTTGAAGCGGAGATAGTAAAACAATTAGGTTCATACCAATTGTACAATCCTATTCAGAAGATAAAGCAATAATTGCTGAATAATCCCGAAGGGATTTAACGTTTATAGCAAGAGGTTCTTACGTGTGAATTCGATGCTGAATGCATCGAACTAAATAACCCATTCGAATAAGTATTTCTCATCGTAGGATAATTGGAATTTCTTCAAAAAGTCAACGTATTCTTCTTTAAAGGTTTTCTTTTTATGATGGGCTTTCTGATTCATTATGTATTTAATTACGTTGGTCAACTGGGAATGACTGTAGGAGAATGCGCCATAGCCACTTTGCCATGCAAACTTTCCTTTTACAAAGTTATTCTCGCCAATAAATTCATTGGATGATTTTTTGAGTTCCCTGACCAAATCAGATAAAGAGCATTCTGGTTTCATCCCAATGAAAAAATGAATATGGTCCGGCATTCCATTTATGGCCAGCATTTTTTGCCCTTTTCTTTCAACTATTCCGGTAATGTAACGATATAAGCGCTCCTCCCATTCTTTGCTGATAAGGCTCTCACGGCTTTTAACTGCAAAAACTACATGGATGTATATTTGTGAATAGGTACCAGCCATAAGCAAATATATTTGAAATATAAATGTACGATACCTTCGGCATCGTAATAAGGGTGGCAACCTTATTTCTATAAACGTTTGATACCCTTGGTATCATCAAGTAACTGCAATAATTACTTCCTCTTATACCCATTCAGGGTATTCATCAACAAAGAAGCAATGGTCATTGGTCCTACACCACCCGGAACTGGAGTGATAAAACTGCATTTAGGCGCCACTTCATCAAATTTTACATCGCCTGCAATACGGTAGCCGCTTTTCTTGCTTGCATCAGGCACGCGTGTAATACCCACATCAATAACTACAGCACCTTCTTTTACCATATCGGCTGTAACGCTTTCTACCTGGCCGGTTGCCACAATAAGTATATCGGCTTGCAGGGTATGTTTTTTTGTGTCGACTGTTTTGCTGTGGCAAATAGTTACCGTACAGTTGCCCGGTTGGGTGTTGCGCAACATCAATAAACTCATAGGCAAGCCGACAATATGACTACGGCCTAAAACCACACAATGTTTACCTGCGGTTGGTATTTTGTATCTGTCTAATAATTGTATAACACCATAAGGAGTAGCAGGTAAATAGGCGGGCATATTCAAGGCCATTCTGCCAACATTCTCTGGGTGAAATCCATCTACATCTTTACTTGGAGAAATAGCATTAATCACATTACTGTCCGATATATGTTTTGGCAAAGGAGACTGAACTATAAAACCATCAAGTGTGGTGTCATCGTTCAGTTTTTTTATCTCGTTAAGAAGGGATGCTTCATCAATAGTATCAGGAAGTTTCACCAATGTAGATTTAAACCCAACTCTTTCGCATGCTTTTATTTTACTGCCAACATATGTTTCGCTTGCAGGGTTAGCACCAACCAATACCACAGCCAGGTGCGGCGCTCTTTTGCCCTGTGCAAGAATCTTATCTACTTCTATTTTTATCTCGTCGAGTATCTCTTCCGATACTTTCTTGCCTTCTAATAATTGCATTGTAAATAGTTATGAATTATGAGTTATAAGTTATGAGTGATGAACTCATAGTTCATCGTTTATAGCTTATCGTTAAAATACTTATCTGCCGCCGCCTGGCATTTTACCCATCATCTTCATCATACCCGCCATAGCGCTCTTGTTATTCATAAGCTTCATCATCTTATGCATATCTTCAAACTGCTTAATAAGGCGGTTCACTTCTTGAATATTGGTGCCGCTGCCGTTGGCGATTCTCTTTTTGCGATTGCCATTCAACAATTCAGGGTGCGATCTTTCCTTTGGGGTCATTGATTGTATGATGGCCTCAATATGCTTGAACGATTTCTCGTCTATGTCGGCATCTTTAACAGCATTGCCCATACCTGGTAACATGGCAGCAATGTCTTTTATGTTGCCCATTTTCTTTATCTGCTGCAACTGGCCTAAAAAGTCATTATAATCAAATTGGTTCTTGGCTAATTTGCGTTGAAGTTTTTTAGTTTCTACTTCATCAAATTGCTCCTGTGCTTTTTCAACCAATGATACAATGTCGCCCATACCCAAAATCCTATCGGCCATACGGGTAGGGTAGAATACATCCATAGCATCAGGTTTCTCACCCGTACCTACAAATTTTATAGGCTTGTTTACTACTGAGCGGATTGATAATGCAGCGCCACCGCGTGTATCGCCATCCATTTTAGTAAGCACCACGCCATCAAAATCGAGCTTGTCGTTAAAGGCCTTAGCAGTGTTTACCGCATCCTGACCGGTCATGGCATCTACTACAAACAATATCTCCTGCGGGTTGAGCGCTTTTTTAAGCTCGGCAATTTCATTCATCATCTGCTCATCCACAGCAAGGCGGCCGGCAGTATCTATAATTACTACTGTGTTTTCATTTACCTGTGCCTGCTTAAGCGCTGCCTTGGCAATGTTTACCGGTTTCTTTTCGTTCTCGTCGGAGTAAACTTCTACACCTAACTGTTCGCCAAGAGTTCTTAATTGTTGTATAGCAGCAGGGCGGTAAACGTCGCAGGCAACAAGTAAAGGCTTTTTGCCTTTTTTATTTTTAAAGTAATTGGCAAGCTTGGCCGAGAAGGTTGTTTTACCCGAACCCTGCAAGCCCGACATCAAGATAACGGTAGGGTTAGCAGTAAGCGGTATAACGCTTTCGCCACCACCCATAAGGGCAGTAAGCTCTTCGTGGGTTATTTTTACCATTAACTGCCCCGGCGATACCGCTGTAAGCACACTTCTGCCAAGCGCTTTTTCTTTTACCGTGTCGGTAAATTCCTTGGCGATTTTATAGTTAACGTCGGCATCAATAAGGGCTTTACGTATCTCTTTAAGGGTTTCAGAAACGTTTACTTCGGTAATCGTTCCCTGTCCTTTGAGCAATTTAAATGCCCGATCTAATTTCTCTGAAAGACTGTCAAACATGGGTCAAAAAATAAGATGGCAAAGTTAGAAAAATCAATTGACGATTGACAATTGAAAATGGACAATTACTCCTGTTTTGAAGCGAGTAAGTAAAGTACCGCCATGCGAATGGCTACACCATTTTCAACCTGGTCGAGGATGATAGATTGAGATGAGTCAGCTACATCGCTGGTAATTTCCACACCACGGTTTATCGGGCCGGGGTGCATTACGGTTATCTGTTTGTTCAGTGAATCGAGGCGCTCTTTGTTGAGGCCATATTGCATGGTGTATTCTCTTAAGGAAGGGAAGTACTTAATATCCTGGCGTTCCATTTGTATGCGAAGCATATTGGCCACATCACACCATTGAAGGGTTTTCATCAGGTCGTATTCTACCCTTACACCGAGCGATTCAATATGCTTTGGTATTAGGGTAGGTGGTCCACATACTACCACTTCGGCACCGAGTTTTTGCAGGCAGAAAATGTTGGAGAGCGCTACACGTGAGTGCAAAATATCGCCTATTATAGCAACCTTTTTGCCTTTTACCTCGCCATATTTTTCGCGTATCGAAAAGGCATCGAGCAGGGCCTGTGTAGGGTGTTCGTGTGTGCCATCGCCGGCATTTACAATAACTGAATTTACGTGTTTAGCCAGAAAGCTACACGCACCGGGGCTTGGGTGGCGCATCACTATCATATCCACCTTCATGGCCAATATGTTGTTGATGGTATCTATAAGCGTTTCACCTTTTTTAACCGACGATTGTGATGCTGAGAAGTTCAGCGTATCGGCACTAAGGCGGCGTTCGGCAAGTTCGAAGGATATACGGGTGCGGGTGGAGTTTTCGAAGAATACGTTGGCAATAGTTACATCGCGCAGTGATGGAACTTTTTTAATGGGACGGTTAATGATCTGTTTGAAATTGTCGGCGGTAGAAAAAATGAGTTCAATGTCGTTGGCTGTTATGTCCTTTATACCAATTAAGTGTTTTACGCTTAGCGACTGTACCGAGTTCATAAAGTGGAAGGTTTATAAAGTTCGTAAAGTTTACAGTTCATAGTTCCTCGTTTATCGTTAGTCATTCATTATTAGCCAAACTCTGTCGTTGCCTTCTGTTTCTTTCCATTCAGCTCTTACATTTTGCTCTACACGTGTATCTATTCTCTTTCCAACATAATCGGGTTGTATGGGCAGGTGGCGGCTGAAACGGCGGTCGATAAGTACCAGTAGCTCTACCTTGCGTGGCCTGCCAAAATCGAGCAGGGCATCTAAGCCTGCACGTATGGTCCTTCCGGTATGCAGCACATCATCTATCAAAATCACGTTCTTATCTTCTATTATGAAGTTCATGTTCATGGTCTTGGGCATTACCGGCTGGCGCTTGCGGAAGTCGTCGCGGTAAAAGGTGGCATCCAGTTCCCCAAAAGGAATGTTCTTGTTTTTGGTAAGGGCGGTAATTTTTTTGTGAAGCCTGCGGGCCAGGTATATGCCGCGTGGCTGAAGGCCTATAATAACGGTATCCTTAAAATCGGTATGGTTCTCTAAGAGCTGGTGACAGAGGCGGTCGAGGGTTATTTCAAGGTCCTGACTTGAAAACAGTTCTTTTTTCTTCATCAAGGGTTCAAAGATAGGGAAAATAGTTATGAGTTATCCAAATGGATCCCTATGGGATGAATTATGAGTTATGATTGTTTCCTATTGGCCTATACCGCCTGTATAGAGAAATAGCAAGATTAATAAATGCAATTGCCCAAAGCACAAGTATTATCAGGCTGTTTATAATGCCGTCATGGTCAATATATACAAATGCCCCTTTTGATTCCATATTATTTTGAAACACCTCAACAAAATAGAAAAGGTAATAGAGTGCAATAGGATAGGCCAAGACTATGAGGCCGATGAGTATTTTGTTTTTTGTTTTCACAGTTCCTAAGTGTGCAAGGAATGAAATAACCAGAAATCCTACCAACATTGTAAACAAAATTTTCCCCGCCATGGTTTGAAATATTGAATAATTGAAGATGAATATATGAGTATTTCGGTTAATTGTGCCAGGAATTATTCCTCCCCCCTCCCCCTCCAAAGGGGGATAAATTAGTGAGAGTTCCATGCACGCTTTAGGGCTTGCAACGTAATGCCCCACCCGACGGAGGAGGGAAACGCCCAAATAAAAACTTAGAGCTCTGACTGACATAAAAAAAGCCCCGCATTGTTGCAGGGCTTTTTAATTATAAGAACCAATGAAGATTACTTGTTCTCTTCGTCTTCTTTAGCTTTCTTTTCAGATTTCTCCATATCCGATTTCAGGTTCGCTAACTCTCCTAAGTCGCCTAAGGTGGTCTTTTCCATAGAACTCCTTATTTTCTTAACTGAGTTACGTGCATCTTGTGCATCAGCCCTTCTTCCGGCAGTCTTCTGAACCTTTTCTTCGGTAGAAGCATCTTCCTTGATACGTGAGTGAGAAACAATGATCTTTTTAGAATCTTTGTTGAACTCAATTACTTTGAAATCAAGTACCTCTTCTAACTTGGCAGGCTGTCCATTTTCCTTAATAAGGTGCTTGGCAGGTGCAAAACCTTCAACACCGTAAGGAAGCATAATGGTAGCACCCTTGTCAGTCATACTGGTAATGGTTCCTTTATGGACAGAATCAAGTGTGAAGATAGTTTCGAAGGTATCCCAAGGATTTTCTTCGAGTTGTTTGTGGCCGAGGCTCAATCTCCTGCTTTCCACATTCACTTCAAGAACTACTACATTTATCTTATCACCTATTTTGGTGAATTCAGAAGGATGCTTGATCTTCTTGGTCCATGAAAGGTCGCTGATGTGAATAAGGCCGTCGATACCTTCTGCCAATTCAACAAATACGCCGAAGTTGGTAAAGTTGCGAACGGTACCCACATGGGTTGAACCTTTAGGGAACTTATCGAGGATATTAGCCCAAGGATCCGGAGCAGCTTGCTTGATACCCAGGGTCATTTTCCTTTCTTCCCTGTTCAATGTAAGAACTACAGCTTCAGCTTCGTCGCCCACTTTAAAGAAATCGTGTGCGGTGCGCAGGTGCTGGCTCCATGACATTTCAGATACGTGAATGAGGCCTTCTACACCCGGAGCAATTTCAATAAATGCACCGTAGTCAGCTACAACCACAATCTTTCCTTTTACTTTATCACCTACCTTAAGGTCAGGGCTGAGCGAATCCCAAGGATGCGCGCTAAGCTGCTTTAAGCCAAGTTGAATACGTTTCTTTTCGTTGTCGAAATCGAGGATAACCACATGTATCTTGTCGCCCAGCTTAACCACTTCTTCAGGGTGGGTAATACGGAACCACGAAAGATCGGTAATGTGTATAAGTCCATCTACGCCGCCAAGGTCAATAAACACACCGTATGAGGTAATGTTCTTAACGGTACCTTCAAGTACCTGGCCTTTTTCAAGCTTAGAGATGATCTCTTGTTTTTGTTGTTCAATTTCAGCTTCAATAAGCGCTTTATGCGATACCACCACGTTCTTAAACTCAGGGTTGATCTTAACAACCTTAAATTCCATGGTTTTGTTTACATAAGCATCGTAGTCCCTAACAGGCTTAACATCAATTTGTGAGCCCGGTAAGAATGCTTCCATGCCAAATACGTCAACAATAAGACCGCCTTTGGTACGGCATTTAACAAAGCCTTTAATAATTTCGTTGGTAGCAAGAGCTTCGTTAACACGTTCCCAGGCACGTACAAAACGAGCCTTTTTGTGTGAAAGAACGAGCTGGCCATTCTTGTCTTCTTGTTTTTCAACGTATACTTCTACCTTATCGCCAATCTTCAGGTCAGGGTTATACCTGAACTCTGCAAGAGGGATAGCGCCTTCAGACTTGTAGTTGATGTTCACAACTACGTCTTTGTTGGTTTTGTCAACCACAACACCTTCAAGTACCTGGTGTTCGCTGATAGAGGTTAATGTTTTTTCATAAGCAGATGATAACCTGTCGCGTTCAGCGGCTGAGTAGTTATCTTGCTTTTTTCCAATGGTTTCCCAATTAATTTCCTGTACTTCTACCGGAGGAGCGATTGGGGTTTCGGTTTCTGTTGTCATTTTGTTTCATCGAGAAGTGTGCGGTGCACTTACTTCATCGTTTGTTCCCGGTTTACGGCTAACCAGGAGGGTTAGTATTAGCTGCTGCCGTGCAGCTTCCTTTTTTTAATTAGGGGTGCAAAGGTAGTAAATATTCCTAATTGTACAACCAAAATGGTTGAAAAGTGGCTTCGGGTAATTTATTGGGTGAAAACACCCGGTTTTAATTAAAAAGTAAGGTTTTACATGGTTTAAAGAATAAATAACATTGAAAAGGAATAGATAACATTAAAGAAACTATATGGTGAACTTAGTTGTATAGCATTGCACCCGAATTAGGATTTTATAGAACTGTTTAACAAACAAAACCTCAAATTTTACTGTAATGAAAAGAATTTTACGACTTGTGTTTTTTATGGTTATTGTCCTTTCTGAAGCCCATGGTCAGGGTGTATGCGATACTTCATACTGGAACCATACCTACTACAATCAACGACTGAAAGTTTACGATAGCTGTGTAACAATAAGCGCCACCATTAAACTACTAGATCCGCCCCTGTTTACGGGCGATGGCGACTACCACATTTATACTACCCCCGATAGTGCATATACCTGGATGGTAGATTACCGCACCCCTGCGTTTCTAAAACAATGCCTGGGTACTGATTCAACACTAAAGTTTGCAGGAGCCCTGAATGTAGAAGAAATATGTAAAGGAACTCCTACCGATGCCGGTACCGATGGCACGGTTGAAAAAGCTGCCTGTAATGGTTTTAACGATACCGTGTATTTACCTAACATAGGCGAACATGTAAGGATAAGGGGAACCTTTATATATGATACAGTGCATTGCTGGAATGAGATACACCCGGTTACTGCTTGTGCAATTATTAAACCTGCCGGCATTAACGAAATTGATGGAGCTGCTTTGGCAAATGGCCTGAAAGTATTTCCTCAGCCTGCAAATAACGATTTAAGATTTCAGTTTCAGCATGCACCACATGCGGTAACCCTTATAAGGTTATATAATTTGGAAGGGCAGCAGATGTTTATATACGCACTTTCTGAGACCAACGAACTCCGTTTGGATGTATCGGATTGGCCTAACGGACAATATATATACCAGGTGGTGCTTAAAGACCAGAACCAGGTGCTAAAGAGTGGTAAGATTAGTGTGGCACACTAAAAAGAAAGGATATGATTTAAAAAAGCCCCGCATTAGTGCTGGGCTTTTTTATTGTATGATATATATCATGTAATGAATTTTTCATTAATCTACTTTTGAGGAAAATTAACGCATGGAAACAAAGGACAGCAACGGAGCAATACTAGCCGACGGAGATACAGTAACCTTAATAAAGGACCTTAAACTAAAAGGCTCATCGCAGACTTTGAAGAGAGGAACTGTTGTTAAGAAAATACGACTGACCGACAGCGTTGAAGAAATTGATTGCCGGATTAACGGCAGTGAAATTGTACTTAGGACAGAGTTTGTAAAGAAGTCCTAGTCTGTGATGAATGGAACGCTGATGACGCTGATTGAACGGATGTTCACTGATTTAATCCGTGTTAATCAGTCCGAATGGATCCCTTTGGGATAGTATCTGTGTTATCCGTGTTCTATTGTTCTATTTTGTAACTATTTCGTTAATGGTCTCCTGGTATTTTGGGTGGGTGGTTTTCATTATCTCATCCCAAAAACGAAAATAGAGTCCGTAGTTATCATTAAAATATTTGTGGTGCATGTTGTGGTTGGTCGATGTGTTCAGCCATTTGCCAACAGGAGAATTAACTAACCACTTCGGGTAAATTTCGTAACCCAAATGCCCGTAAACATTATACGCAATCATTATAAGTCCGAATGCAAGCAAGGCATAAGGGTGAATAGGAATAGTGAATACAATAACATAAACTACAAATCCTTCAAGCACGGCCTCTAAGGGATGGAAGGCATAAGCAGCCCATGGTGAGGGGTTGGTTGACTTGTGATGCACCAGGTGGAAGGTTTTGAAAAGCTTTGGGTGATGTATCAGGCGGTGCATCCAGTAAAAATAGGTATCGTGAATAACGAGGGCTAAAAAAATAGTGACAAAGAAATATACCCAGCCATGATCGCTGATGCTGCTATATACCCTTGTGTAAGGCCTGAGCATTGACTTGTTGAGCGCAGAATAAAGACAGAGCGAAATAATAAGCAAACTCGATATGGAATATAAAATCTCCCTCAGGTAATCTTTTCGTTTGGGTGAGTTGGGTTGTATTTTAATACCCACAAATTTTTTACTGAACAAAACATAAAAAACAAGGAATGCCAACCCTGCAAATATGATGTAACGGAGCGTTAGCATTTCGAAGACGAAGAAATAGCTTTTGGGGGCCATAATGCAGGGGCTTTATTTTGTATTACAAAAGTAAACTAAAATGTTTTACAGCCCCTTTGAATAACGAATATCGAACATGGAATATCGAATGGCGAAGTTTACGGGAATTTTTCTGTTTTTAATACCCCAGCGGGGTATAATGTTTATAGCCCCTGACGTTTACAGTCAGGGGTTAAAGAACGCCCCTTGCATTTTCCCTCTCTATTGTAGAGAGGGTAGGGTGAGTAATTTGAATTATGGTAAGACCTAATAAGCTCAGCTTACTACGTACTCTCCCACGAAGTATAACTTCGCGGGTATACAGATCTGGTGTAAAAAATTATTTCTCGTACTTTTTTATGGAATCTAAATCTTGTCTCATATTTCTTTTTTCACCATCCATATATCCAGTAATTTGTTTGTATACTGGGTCTTTAATGTTAAATTTTTCACGTCTTCCACTATCTACAACATATTGTGTTTTGTCCTCGTCAAATCTTTTCCGATACATTGATAGGTCTATTTTTCTATGAGAGTCATCAACTTTGGGTTTTTGCGGAGTAGTTTGTTTTGGAGTTGATTGCTGTACACTATTCTTAATAGCTGCAATTTTATCTTTTAACTCAGGGTCGGGATGCATTTTATAAAAGCCGGCCCCAATAAATATATTATTTGAACGGAAATTAAAAGAGATTTTATTGTGTTCAAGTATATTCAATACATTATTTAATGTATCCTCCACTGTTTTAATATCTTTTCTGGATAATAGTAGTTGTCCAGTAATTGAATCAATATTTCGATTTAAAATGATACTATCTTTTTTTTCTTGGTCATCCTTTTCCTTGTGGTCTTTTATCTCCCGTATTCCCAAAATAAGTGCAAATAAAAAAAATACACTAAGGCTCCCATTTCTTAATTTATGGGTTTTCCATGCTTTCCATTCTATTGAAAGGAGTGCTATACCAAGACTACAAATTAAAACAGCTATTTGAATTCCCATTATGTTTAGGTACGGGGCACTGGCCTGTTTGTTTATTTTATAATGTAATCAATTATATTATTTTCAAGATCCTTTAAAGTCATTGTTAATAGTTCATCCTCATTAGCAAATGGCTTATATATCATTTTATCTTTAATAGAGTCTTTGAATCTTCCTAATCTTTTCCATTCTTTAAAAATGGTTTCTATTTCTGGAGCATCTAATGAAATTTCTGGTGGGGTAGAATAGAAATATGCCATACCAATTGGATGCTTACTGTTGTTATTGTCCAAAGCTTGTAAGAGCTCCTCTACTGTACCCGATTCAGCTCTTTTCTTTCCAGTTACTAAATTCTTAGTTGGAGTTCCTAATTTATGTTTGAAAACAGATATTACAAAATCACTTTTTTCTATAATTTTCTTATTAATTACATTTTGCGGGTAACCGTTTTGTGAAGATAAGTCCTCCCAACCACTTACCATTATTCGGAAGCCACAATGTCTCTCACAGTTATCTGTTCTAAATCTTCTCTCGAGGGAATCCAAGAGTATCTTTCTTAATGATGCTGTGTCACCTGAAGATGCAATAACAACGTGTATGCCGTCATTTGATTTTGGAGTACGCTTTTCTATGGTGCCGCTATCTACTTTAATATATGCCAAGACATCATTATTCCATCTAGAGGCTTCAGATAATCTATTCATCAGGGTTTTCAAATCCTCAAAATTCTTTATATCTGTCTTATCTTGTAAAGATTGTGTAAGCCTTTCCAGGCATTTATTGCAATATCTTGCTTGGCGCATACCTTCATCTATGCCACTTTTATCTTCAAGAAAATCATAAATGCATCCAGTAGTAGAATAATGCCTAAAATCAATTGTATCCATACCTAGGGCGAGATAGTCAATAATAAAATATAAGACGCCATTCGATTTAGGCAGATTAGTTAAATATGGCCAGCCATAAAATGAAAAAATAGTAAAATTCTTATATCCCATAAAGAAATAATTATTGCTATATTGTTTCTCACTAAAACATAATATTTCATCAAATTGATTTCTTTCAACTTGGAAGTTTTTGTATGTTTTTTTTAATGTTGAGGGATCAGTTATTATTTCGTCCTCAATTATAAATTCCTTTTTATAAAGGACAAATTTTATATGTTTAAGATTTTGTTTTAAGAATAGCAATAACTTGTTTCCATCTATGGGGAATTCTTTTTCAAATACTAGAAGGATTTTCATCTGCGACGAGTTTTAGTTATATGTATAGAAATTCAATAGTTATATTTATTAGCCGGGATTTACTTGTATAGTATTAATTCACTAGTGTTACATTATCAATTACTTCTATACCTAAAATGTTCTTTATGTCAGTCAGTTTTGCTGGTAATTGGGCTTCAAGAACTAAAATAACCCTGCTATCGGGTTGTTTGTTTTCGACTATTTGCTCAGCTTCAATTAGATATTTGTATTTTATGCATTGAAATATGCCACGTAAAATATCCTCATCGTTTGAGATTTTTGATTTTACTTCAACTCCAATTCTGGTATTACTATGTAGAAAGAGGATATCAATGACATCTGAAGAGGGTAGTTTATATTCAACACTACCGCTTTGAACTGTTCTAGGTAATCCGATAAGTGTCGGATTAGCTGCAATAAAATTCTTGAATTCAAAATGAAAAGAACTTTCTCCGCCGCCATAACCCTTCCACTGTTTTGCTTTTTGAAGTAAATCTTTTATATCTGTTTGGATTGGTTCAAGGCCTAGCTGGTTTAATACATCATCCCATTTTTGAAATGAATAAATATCTGCGAATACTATACTCACAATTCGTTGCTTTTCACTTCTGGAAAGTTTATTAAAATCATTTTTATCTATAAACCAACCTATGCCATCACCTAGAAGATTAGTTTGTTTATTTAAGGTGATACATTGAATTTGCGGAATTTTTGTACCTGTTTTTTTCCCAAGTTCGATTAATGCATTCCCTATTGCACCTAAAATGTAATTAAGATTTCTAGGATTAGGTATTCCTATTTCTTTAGCAAGGTCAGAGTAGTAAATTGGTTGTCCGGCTTTAGCCTGTCGAATTAAATAGGGTAATGTTTTTCTTGCTCTTTTTAGATATAGCTGTTCACCTTCCAACAGGTTTGAACTAGCTATTTGCGCAGTTGGTAGTCTTCTTAGCATAATTTATTCGCATTCACGACAATCAATCTTCATCTTATTTCCGTCTACTTTATAAGTAACCGGCTCTGAAACGGCTGGTTTCTTTTTTCCGGAACACATTGTTCCTAAATCTATAATTGCCACTCTTGTTTCAACACCATTTAGTTTTTTCTTGAAATCACCTAAAGAATCCTCCAGAATTTCTTTTGGAGAGCCATCATCTTTTATTAGAAAATATTCGCGCCTGCTTTTCTTGAAAATATAGAGATTAGGGATCTTCTTTAATTTATTCCATTCATCACCAGCTAAATCAGATTTTTCAAATGGCTCGCCAATTTGATAGACCCAGGTATGTGAAGCATTGGCATTCTTCATGCTATCTTTTCTTCTTTTACTTGCTGCTACATCATCAATCAATTTACTTCCTATGGTAGTTGCAGTTTTAATTTCCTGCATTTTAACATCATTTGCATTAGTTCCTACAGGTGGAGTGCTGTCCTTTTTTACGGTTTTTGTACTTCCTGTTGTTTGGCTACTAGAATCCCCACATGAATAGACAGTAGCAATAATTACAACTAATGAAGCAATCGCATATATTCTTCTCATACTTCTTGAATTTCAGGCACGTAACATAGAAAAGATATTTCAACTGCACAAGAAACATGTAACAAGATGCACTTTTCATGTAACAAGATGCATTTTTTGCGACGAAAATGGGAGAAATGGGTGGTTGATAACATAGTTGTTTTTACGTGATATATAATAAGCATAATGTTTATTTTTGTATTGCTATTTTGGGTGGCCAGTAATCATTCGCCACCAAAAAGTGAAGAAAATGAAGCCCTTTGAACTAAAAATGAATGTGAAATGTGCTGAAATTCAGATGGAAAATGCAGGAAAACAAGAAAAAAGTATATAGAAATACGACAATTTACGACAAAAAACGACATGGAAAAACAACAGAGTCGGTATACAAAATGACAAAAATTAATGAAACTAATTATATTGAAAACCAATAAGTTGATGGTATACAAAACCCTAAAAGTGTATACCGAGTTCGGAGAGTTTGGGAGTGTGGCGTTGTTCAATTAAGAATTAAGAATGAAAACACAAAACGACAAGAAATCCATCCCTCTCATTGAACAATTGCGAAGCAATCACGAACTCCGATAAAATCAAAGCACCTGGTGAGTAACGAGAGGGTAAGGGTGAGGTAAAACAAGGAATGAGATTGCTTCGTGCCTCGTAATGATGGGAATTTATCAAATTAGTCCTCCCCCTTCCCCCTCCAAAGGGGGACAAGTAGCGGCAGTAACTGCAAAGAAAACGTGAGGTGGAAAGGTAATAATCAGGAATGGACACATATATGTATAGAACTGTGCACAATACAAATAAACTAGTTGGTAAGATTGCTTCGTGCCTCGCAATGACGGACCGCCCAAAAGAAGTTAAAAATGTAAAGCTAAAAGTGAAAAGTAAACAGGATGGTAAGATTGCTTCGTGCCTCGCAATGACGGGGCTAGCGAAGCGGTAGAAAGGGTGTTAATTAACAATGACAAAAATTAGTGTAATTAGTGGCCAAAAACAATTCGAAATTCATACATTTGCGCCTTAATAATTACATAACATAGCATGAAAGACCTATTTGACAAGCTAAGAGAACGCCGCGGCCCGTTGGGTCAATACTCAAAACAAACCCATGGTTACTTTATGTTCCCGAAACTGGAAGGGGAGATAGGCAGCCACATGATATTCAGGGGTAAAAAGGTGCTTACCTGGAGCTTGAATAACTACTTAGGGCTGGCTAACCACCCTGAGGTGAGGAAGGCTGATGCTGAAGCTGCTGCAAAATACGGACTGGCGCTGCCAATGGGTGCGCGTATGATGTCGGGCGATTCGAACTTTCACCAGCAGTTGGAAAGCGAACTGGCTTCGTTTGTAAAAAAGGAAGATGCCGTATTGGTGAACTTTGGTTACCAGGGTATGGTTTCGGCCATTGACTGTTTGGTTGACCGCCACGATGTAATTGTATACGATGCTGAATCGCATGCTTGTATAGTAGATGGCGTAAGGTTGCACATGGGCAAGCGTTTTGCCTATAACCACAACGATATGGAGAGCCTCGAAAAGCAGTTGCAACGCGCCGAGGTGTTGGTGAAAGACACCGAAGGCTCGATTTTGGTTATTACCGAAGGCGTATTTGGTATGTCGGGTAAAATGGGCAAGATAAAAGATATAGTAGAGTTAAAGAAGAAATATTCGTTCCGCCTATTTGTTGACGATGCGCATGGTATTGGTACCATGGGTGCAACAGGCGCAGGCACCGGCGAGGAGCAGGGCTGCCAGGATGGTATTGATATTTACTTTGGCACGTTTGCAAAATCGTTCGGGCTCATTGGCGGATTTTTAGCCGGTAATGAGAACATGGTGGAGTACCTGCGTTACAATATGCGTTCGCAGATATTTGCCAAATCGATGCCTATGGCCATAGTAATAGGTGCGTTGAAACGCCTTGAGCTTATGCGCAAATTACCTGAGCAGAAAGAAAAGCTGTGGACCGTTGTTAGGGCATTGGGCAAGGGCCTTGCCGATGTGGGAATTAACACGGGTGGCACACAAAGCCCGGTAACACCTGTTTACCTGAACGGTACAGTACCAGAGGCTACCAACATTACCTTCGACCTGCGTGAGAACTATGGTATCTTCTGTTCGATAGTAGTGTACCCGGTAGTGCCTAAGGGCATTATATTATTAAGGCTTATACCTACCGCCGAACATACTTTGGAAGATGTAAATTATACCGTTAAAGCATTTGCTGAAGTAAATAAGAAACTGAAAGCCGGACAATATTCTGCCGAGAAGATGGCAGTGATCAATTAAGTACTGCAAAAATGGAACGCAGATGACACAGATGATTATGATGAACACGGATAAATCATATTGATCTTAAGCAATCAGCGTCATCAGCGTTCTATTGTTTTCAACATAACCACAAGCGTTCTTTTTATAAATAAGATGCTATAGTAATCGGGAATAAAAAACCCTGTAGCATTAGCACTACAGGGTAACCCTTTTAATCCATCAACCAAGAGAATATAAAGGGGTTAAGGGATAGAAATAACTTACCTCCAGTATCCGCCAAACCATATGCGGCGGTGCCACCTGTTCCAGCCCCAATAGCCGGGTACCCATATGCGGCCATAGTAATGGGGGTTGTAAGCAATGTAGGGCCTTGGAGCACAGTAGTAGCCACGCGGAGCGCAATAGCCATAATGAGAATAACCACCACGATAGCCACCATGATAGTAGCCACGGGCAGAAGAGGTTCCGGCAAAGCCAAGCAGTAAGCCGAGCGTTAATATTACAAGGTGCTTTTTCATGACGGTGTTTGTTTTGGTTACAATAATAAGACTAAGAGGAAACGAAGGGGTTTAACCCGATGTTAGGGACGAATGGTTAAAATTTGTTAAGAGAGAATGTTACGCTTTTTGTACAGGCACGCCACCCAGGTTTCTCAAACCCTTCCAGATTATCTTAAGGTCGGTAAAGACATGGTAATCGCGGGCATATATGGAGTTGATCTTGTGAACGGCATCGGCATCCTTAACAGGGGCATCAAGGGAATCGACAGGCGAGAGCACACCATCTTTTATCTTGGGCAAGCGTTGCGAGGCGCTTTCAGGAGCATAACCAACCCACGATTTGAGGCCGATAGTGACAATGAAAACGTTCTTTAAATAACCTGCGGGATTCTTTTGGAGCCACAATAGCACGGGGCTCAATACAAAGAACAGCAGGCTGCCAATAAGGTCGAGTATGCGCTTGTCGCGGATGTTGGGTGTAGTGTTGATGGCATGTACATCTATTACATACAACTCGCCGGTAGTATGTATGGAGTTACTGCCAATGATGGCCCAGCTTTCGGGCGGCGCTATCTTGAACTCTAGCTCAGTCTTGGGTATAGATGACATTGCATCCATGATGAGCTGGGTTGAGAGGTCCTTGGCGCAGAAGATGACCTCGTTGATATCGTAAATGGTAATGAGCTCACTCCATTTGTTGAAGCGGGTTCCGTTGCCATTAGCGGGTTGTACCTGTTCGGGGTTGGCATAGTGTATCTCCTCGAACTTCACGCCGGTCTGGTTCAGCAGGTCATGTACGCGGTTGCATTCTTCATCGGTGCCAATGATGAGCGGCCTGCGGGTGTTCTTGCCAAAGCCCGGTACTTTGAAGATACGCAGCAACTGCCTGATACCACTGAGTGCAAGCAATACCCAGGCACTGCCCAGGAAGATGAGCGCTCTTGAGAAACGGTAGCTCTCTGGTAACAAGGCATAGAGTATGAGGATGAAGCCTGTCCCCCATAGGATACCCCGTATGGTCTTCCAGTGGCGCATAGGTTTATCGTAACCCCCGCTGAAGAGTATGCAGAGTATCCAGGTGATGATATAGGAAGGGAGAATGAGTAAGAGGAAGTTGCGGGAGTAGTAGTCGGATGAATCGAACTTGAACTTACCATAGAACAGAGAGATGAAGTAGTAACCAATATAGATGAAGATGAAATCGGCAATAGGTAGTGCAACCTTAGTAATGAAACGCCTGGTAATGGATATAGAGGCCCTGAAGAATATGGCGGCATTGATAAGCGTGGAGAAGAGTTTGGCATTCTGCTTTGAGAAGTGCTTAACTGCAAATATGCGCATGGCATTGTAGAACATGATAACGTAGTTCACGCTGCCTTTACGGGTGCTCTCTCCTTTATAGTGTATAATGCGGGTTTCAGGGTAGTAGTAGTTCTTATAACCGGCTTTGATGATGCGATACGACATGTCAATATCCTCGCCATACATGAAGAAGGTTTCATCTAACAGCCCTGCCTTATCGAGAGCGGCTTTCCGCATAAGCATAAAGGCACCTGAGAGCACATCTACTTCGTTGGTCTCATCCTTTGATAAGTATGTAAGGTGGTATTTGCCAAACCGCTTAGAGCCCGGAAATAGAGCAGCAAGGCCGAAGATCTTATAGAAGGCTACTTCGGGTGTCGGTAAGGCCCGTTTCGATTCTGGGAGGAAGTGGCCCTTGCCGTCGATCATCTTAACGCCCAATGCTCCAGCATCAGGGTGTGAATCCATGAAGGAGATGGTCTTGGTAAAGGTCTCTTCTTCAACTACGGTGTCAGGGTTGAGTAAAAGTATATATTCTCCTGTCGCCTGCCTGATGGCCTGGTTATTAGCGGCGGAGAAGCCAACGTTCTTTTTATTCTCGATGAGTTTGACCTCAGGAAACTTCTCCCTGAGCATTTCAATAGAGCCATCTACTGAGTTGTTGTCAACTATCCAAACCTCTGAGGCTATATTCTTGGTGGCCTTTCTAACCGAGTAGAGACATTGTTCAAGGAAGTGCTTAACGTTATAATTGACAATGACTATAGAAAGCTTCATACAGGATCAAGTGGTTATTTGCGGGAGAGGGATGCTTCGTATGAAACGCGCAATAGTATAGATTGGCCAAGGGTAACTTCATCGGTATATTCCAACTCATCACCTACAGGTACACCACGTGAAAGGGTGCTTAAGGTAACAGGCAGATTGCCAAGCCTCTTATAAAGGTAGAAGTTGGTAGTGTCGCCTTCCATAGTTGATGGCAATGCCATAATGACTTCCTTAACTCCGCCACCTTCAACGCGTTTTATGAAGGGGTCAATATGTAGATCCATGGGTCCTATTCCGTTCATGGGTGATATTATACCCCCTAAAACGTGATAAGTGCCATGATATTGCCCTGTGTTTTCGACTGCTATCAGGTCGCGGATATCTTCTACAACACAAATGGTTGAGTGGTCGCGCAAAGGATTAGAACATATTTCACATTTCTGCTGTTCGGTTATGGCAAAGCATACCTCGCAATACTTGATCTCTTCCGCAAGCCTGGCAACCATAGCCGACCATTGTTTCAGGTCAGCGGGCTCCTGCCTTAACAGATGCAATACATACCTGAGGGCGGTCTTTTTTCCGACACCCGGTAGTTTGGCAAATTCGGCAACGGCTTTTTCTAAAAGTTGAGAAGGCAGATTCATAGTTCAAAAATAGGAATTAAATTTATTGAACCCTGCCTAATTTCCTACCTTTGCCACTTATTATACAAATATAGAATGGATACCCCGAGAATGTTATCAATATACGCTGAAATGACCCCCAACCCTATGGCTATGAAGTTTGTAGCCGATAGGATGCTTTTACCGGAAGGGGCCCAGCTTGAATTCTTGAAAAAGGAAGATGCAAGTTCTTCTCCTGTGGCTATGAAATTGTTCGACCTGCCTTTCGTGAAAGGAGTTTATATAACTACCAACTTCATCACTGTTTTAAAGAACGAAAAGGCCATGTGGGATGATGTAGTTTTTGATGTAAGAGACTACATTAAAGAGTTTATGCAGAATGGCGGTAAAGTTTGGGTGAAGCCGGTTGTAGATGCTGCTAATCCAAAGGTTAATGTTGCCCCACCTGCGGCAGTTGTCAATCATACTGAGCCTACAACCGACATAGAGCAAAAGATAATTGAAATGCTTGACCAATATGTAAAACCTGCCGTTGAAAATGACGGAGGTATGATATTGTTCCAGTCGTTTAAAAATGGAGTGGTTACACTTCAACTAAAAGGCGCATGCAGTGGTTGTCCTTCATCATCACTAACTCTTAAATCGGCGGTTGAGCAAATGCTTAAGCGCATGGTGCCTGAAGTTAAAGAAGTTCAGCAGGAGATGGCTTAGTGCTTCACATAAATAGAGTGAGGCATGAAGTACTTTGATATCAGGAAAGAGAACGAAGACACTATCATTAGTGGTACCAGCAAAGTATAACCACCTGTTGCTTCAGCAATAAGAAATATAGCAGTTAATGGTGTATGCATTACACCACTCATCAGCCCGGCCATAGCCACAGCTATAAAGTTAGGTTCATTGAGATTAGCAATTCCCATTATTTTGCACAGGCCAAAATAATTAACACTGTAAACAAAGAAGAAACCAACCATTGAACCCATAAACAAGGAAGGAGCAAAGAACCCTCCATTACCACCCGAACTCATAGTAAGTTGAGTAGCCACTATTTTAACCATTAAAATACCAAGTGTAAATAAAAGAAGTGCAATTCCATGCGGGTCATTGTTTTCGAAATTCGAGAACATACTTCCATCAAAAAGAGCGCCATAATCAGTATTTAAAAGCCTTTGTACAGTATGATAACCTTCACCATACATAGGTGGAAATAGAAAAACTAGTCCGCCTAATATTAATCCCCCTATTGCCGCCTTTTTATAAGGGTTTAAACTTGGTTTTAATATCTTTTCCGAGAATGCAATTCCTTTCATCACATAAACCGAATAGAAGCCAGTAATTGCACTCAATGCTATATAAAAGGGAAGCGCTTTCATATCCCAGCCTATTGTACGGATATAGAATATTTGATTGGTACCATAAAATATTTGAGAGATAACAGAAGCTAATGCAGAGGAAATAAGCAGAGGGACAAAGTTAACGGTGGAAAACTCACCCAATAATACTTCAATAGCAAATAGCACGCCTGCAATTGGTGCACCAAATATGGCTGATATACCTGCTGCTGCTCCACAGGCAAGTAAAAGTGTACGTTCTTTATAGTCTAAGTTGAAAAGAGAGGCAATATTCGATCCAAATGCCGAACCGGTAACTACAATTGGTGCTTCTAATCCCATGGAACCTCCAAAGCCAACAGTGAGTGAAGAAGTGATCATGTGAGAATACATTTTATCTTTCTCCATGTAGCTCGATTTGTGGTATATGTTATTCACCACATTGCTAATACCTCTACCTAATTTGCCTTTTTGCACAATTTGGGTATAAAGTGTAGCGAGTGTAATACCTATTACAGGAAATATGAGAAGCCAATAATTAGTTCCTTTACTGTGAATTTCAAGTAAAGCTTCGAGACCGTGAGTAGCTTGCTTAAGTGCAACTGCAGCTAATCCGGCAACAATACCAACCACAATACTTAGCAGCAAGAAGAAATTCCTGTGGCTTAAATGTAGTTTGGTGTTAACTATTCTTTGAAGTAATGGGGATGGCTTCATGATGCAAAGCTATAAAAACCATATGGATTGATGAATTTATAATATGAACTCAATATGGTTAAAAATCTCTGATCACTACAGAATTACCATAGATTCAATCGCTATTTTTGAAGAATGAAGGTATTGCTTATAGAGGACGAAAAACAATTAGCTGACTCCATTGTTTCGTATTTAGAAGGCGAGGGGTATAACTGCGAGATTGCCACAGATTTTAATTCGGCTGATGATAAAGTTCAGGTATATGATTATGATTGTGTCTTGCTTGATATAACTCTGCCGGGAGGGAACGGACTTGATGTTTTATATCATTTGAAAAAGAGGAAACCCGACGCCTCAGTTATTATTATTTCGGCCAAAAATTCGGTAGATGATAAAATAAGGGGACTTGATCTGGGTGCCGATGATTATATCGTTAAGCCTTTTCATTTATCAGAACTCAACGCAAGACTAAAATCGGTGATACGCCGAAGAAATTTTGCCGGCAGCAATGAGATTGTATTCAATGAAATAAAAGTCGATACCAATAGCATGATAGTAACCATTAAAGGTGAGCCGGTTGTGCTTACTAAAAAAGAATATGACCTGTTATTGTTTTTCATGTCTAATTCTAATCGTGTAATTACAAGGGAATCGATTGCTGAGCATTTATGGGGAGAAGAGATGGATGGTATTGATTCGTTTGATTTTATTTATTCTCATATAAAAAATCTCCGTAAGAAGATAATGGAGAAAGGCGGAGCAGATTATATACAAACTGTATATGGTATGGGGTATAAATTCATAAAAAAATGAAACTCCTCACCCGTACTAATATTTACTTCCTAATTCTGACCTTACTTGTCTTCTCTCTAGGTGGTGAAGTTTTCTATAAACGATTGCATGCAATTAACAAGGCAGATGCTGATGAAAGACTCGAACAGGAAAAGGAGAGGGTACTGAACTATGTAAAGACAAACCAGGCATTGCCATATAACACTGTTTTATTAGGTGACTCAGTTGCTTTTTTACCAGTAAACGGTACTAAAGAAGAA
>Ga0210390_10000833_pt1 | contig 31334 bp, 27 predicted proteins | sample IncBWH11OmetaG_FD_161050 | JGI IMG/M metagenome (GOLD analysis project Ga0210390, IMG submission 161050) | Forest soil microbial communities from Barre Woods Harvard Forest LTER site, Petersham, Massachusetts, United States - Inc-BW-H-11-O ...
TACGGAACGGAAGCCTCACTGACACGCAGCCACGCCACAACCGCCACCACCACAAACTGGGCAGCTCACTCCAAAAGAGCCGCACCCATGGGACATTCAGCTGCATATAGCCAGCTGGATGGGACATTCATCTGCGGGTGGGTGGGCGCGGCGCGGCGGCGGGCGGGGCGGGCGCGGCGCGGCGGCGGCGCGGGCGGGGCGGGGGCTAGTGGAGTAGGAAATCGGCGCAGCGCTCGCCGATCATGATCGACGCGGCGTTCGTGTTGCCCGACGTGACCGCGGGCATGACCGAGGCGTCAGCGACCCGGAGCCCCGCGACGCCGTGCACCCGCAGGTCCGGCGCGGTGACCGCCATCGAGTCGATGCCCATCTTGCAGGTGCCGACCTGGTGGTGGTAGCTGAGCAGGGTGCGCATGCCGTACTCGGCGAGTTCCGCGTCGGTGCGCGCGTCTGGGCCGGGCGCGACCTCCCGCGCCCGCCAGTCCTTCATCGCGTTGCGCGCGCCGATGTCACGGCACTGCCGCATCGCGGTGACCAGCGCTTTGGCGTCGGCCGGCTCCTCGAGGTAGTGCGGGTCGAGCGCCGGTTTTTCCGCGGGGTTCGCGGAACGCAGCCACAGGCGACCCCGGCTGAGCGGCCGAATGACGCCCGCCAGGGTCGCGTAGCCCGCCCCGTAGTCAAGGGCGGGGTAGCCCTCCACGGGCATCGGGAAATGCGACATGAACGGCTGCAGGTCGGGCGCCGCCATTCCCGGGTCGCTCTTGGCGAACCAGGCCATCTCCAGGTTGTTGGCCCGACCCGGCGGCACCGTCCTGGCCGACTCCCACAAGATCTCCGCCAGCAGGTGGTCGTGCAGGTTCTCCCCTACGCCGGGCAGGTGAGCGGTGACGTCGATGCCGAGCGCACGCAGGTCGTCGGCGGGGCCGATCCCGGACAGCATCAGCAGCTGCGGCGAGCCGATCACGCCGCCGGAAACGATCACGTCCCCAGAGCAGCGCACCGTCGTGGCCGGCCACTCCGGGTCGGGAGGAGACGCCGGGGAGCCGGCGCGATAAAGCAGCGCACCGCACGCTCGCCCGGAACCATCGAAGACAAGCCTCGCCACCAGTGTGCCCGTGATGACTGTGAGCAGAGGGTTGTCGATCACGGGGAGCACGAACGATGTCCAGGCGCTCGCGCGGCGGCCGTTCCTGACCGTGAGGTGGGTGAGCCCGGCGCCGAGGATGTCCGCGCCGTTGAAGTCGTCGTTCAGCGGCAGTCCGTATTCGGCACAGGCCTCGAGCCAGGCCATGGTGGCCGGGTTCGGGTTGTCGATGCGGGTGACCGGCAGCGGACCGCCGCTGCCGTGATACTCAGAAGGCCCGTCCTCGAAGTCCTCGGACTTCCTGAAGAACGGGAGGACCTCGTCGTAGGACCAGCCGGCCGCGCCGTTGTAAGCCCAGTTGTCGTAGTCCTGGCGGGCGCCTCGTACGTAGATCACGCCGTTCAGCGCGCTGGAGCCGCCGAGTACTTTGCCGCGCGGCCAGAAGACGGACGTCTTGAGGGCGTGCTCCTGGGGTTCGGTGCTGTAGGCCCAGTCTTCCGGACTGTTCCACAGCTGCCAGGCCAGGCTCGGATCGTGGATCGCCGGGTTGTCGTCCCGGCCGCCTGCCTCGATCAGCGCCACCCGGCGCCCCGCGTCGACCAGGCGCCGCGCGATGACGCAGCCCGCTGACCCGGCACCCACGACGATGTGGTCGAACTCGCTGTCGCTGTCGCGTCTGGCTTCCATGGTCACATGATGCGTGTTTTCCGGCTGCAGTCATTGACGCGACGGCACAGACATGCGGCCCCGGCGTGCCCGCGGTCGCACAAACGCTACGCGTTCATGGTCACGGCGGTTCCGCCGGTGAGGCGGGCCAGCGGCGGGCGTTCGATCAACTCGTTGAGGTGCTCGTCGAGGCGCAACCCTTCCTCGGTGGCGACGGCGTGCAGGTAGGTCTCGGGCTGGCGCAGTTCCCACAGCCCGGAGTCGACGCTGTCCAGTTCGCGCAGGGCCAGACCTTTGCGGAGGGCAACGGTGCGCAGCACGATGGAGCTCATCCTGGTGAGGCTGGCGAGCGGCTGGTGCCTGTTCTGCCTGGTGCCGAGGTCGACCTGCGCCATTGCGGCCAGGCCCGCTTCGGCGAACACGTCGATCATCATGCCGATCTCCACGCCGTAACCGGTGAAGAACGGCATCGCGTTGAACAGTTCCCTGCGGCCGGCGAACTCCCCCGCCAGCGGCTGCACGAACCCGGCAAGCTCCGGATAGAAGAGGTTGATCAGCGGCTTGGCCATGAGCTCGGTGACCCGGCCGCCGCCGTCGGCGACGGACTCCTCGCCCTGGGTGAACGGCCGGCGGTACGCGGCCTTGCAAAACTGGATCGCCGGGTCCGCGAGCAGCGGGCCGAGCGTGCCGTAGACGAAGTGCTCGCGGAAGTCGGTGGTGTCCGAGTCGGCGAACATGATGATGTCCCCGCGCGCAACGGACAGGCTCCGCCACATCGCGTCGCCCTTGCCCTGGGCGGGGCCGTAGCCCGGCATGAGCTCGTTCTCGGAGTACACGTCCGCGCCGTGAGCTCGCGCGATGTCCGCGGTCCCGTCGGGTGAGTCCGCGTCTACGACTATCACCTGGTCGGGCAGCCCGGTCCGGGCTTGCAGGTCGGCGACGATGGTGAGGATGGTGCCGATGGTGCCGGCGACGTTGCGGGCAGGGAAGATCAGGGTCGTGGAGGGTCGCTCCACCCCGTTGCTCGACACCCCGAGATCACGAAAATCCCGGTGATGAAACGAGCGCTGCTCAAACCATTCCCAGACTGTCATGTTCATATAACGACATCCTGTTCCGTTTAGTTTCAGCCGGGGCGCGACGGTGGCAGAGCTGCAAAGGTACACAGTTCGTCTTAAATAGCTGGTTAAATCACATTTCTTGTGCGTTAACTTGGGCGGGGCGTGTGTTGCCTCGCGTACGCGGAGTGGCTGCCGACATGGCGGGGGACGTGGACTGCGGGCGGCGTGCAGGGGATGGGTACGTACCCGCGATGCATGGCGAGTATGCCGACACGGTGGATGCCTGCTCCCGACATTCCGGACATATCATCCCTCAACCTGTGAGGAGGTGCACAGTGGCGCGGGGCCCCGGCTGGAGCGCGTGCGGGAGACGCCGACGGTCCCAGGAAAGGCGACGATTCGGGGGTTTTCCCGCGGAAACTGATAAGTCACGCAAATGAAACCCTCCGTTCTCTTGGGGGACGCGCACGCGACCGGCGTGGCCGATTCGATGTGCCCGGATGTCCTTGAATAAAGGGAGGGAACATGCGTCCACGAACCGGCATTGCCGCGTTCCTGACCGTAATAAGCGCCGCTGGCGTGCTCGCCGCCACGGCGGCCAGCGCTACGGCGGCCGGCGCTACCGCGGCCGGCGCTAGCACGCGGTCGGCCGCGGGCGCCGCCGACCGCGGCCACGCCCGCGACTTGGTCCCAGGGGACCTGCTGGTCAGCGAGAGCTACTACAGCAACGATCCGGACATTGTGGCCGGGCAGACCGTGCTGCCGCCCGGCTGCACGTCCGGGTGCGGGACCGCGGTCGCGAACGGCGACTACCCGTACGTGTTCAACAACGACGCTGTCGACGGTTCATTCGGGGTCACCTCGAGGCTCTTCCTGCGGGAGATCACCCCGTGGGGGCGCACGGCGGACGTCATCCCGGTGCCGACGAGCGAACTGAACACCAGCTTCTCGTCCAAGTCGGAAGGCGCGCTCAACCTGTCCACCGACGGCAAGTACGTGACGTTCATCGACTACGTGGCCCCCAAGGACACGGTCGACGCCTCGAACGCCAACACTCCCGGCGTCATCGACCCGACCAACCCGGTCCCCGGCGCGTACTACCGCGCGGTCGCGCAGCTTTCCCGGGACGGCAAGTTCACGTTCACCGAGACCAACGCCTACAGCGGCAACAACGGCCGGGCCGCGATCGAGGCCAAGATCGGCGGTAAGTACTACATCTTCACGGCGGGCAACGCGGGCAACGGCTCCAACCCGCAGCCGGACGGCGTCATCCTCGGCGCGGGCGCGCAGATCATCACCCCGTCGGACCAGCCCGAGGCCGAGCAGAACCCGGGCACGCCCACCCCGGTCGGCAGCTTCAACGTCACCCAGCTTGGCGGCAAGGCCGACAAGGTGGGCAAGGACGACAACTTCCGCGGCCTGACGATCTACAACAACGTGCTCTACTACACCAAGGGCAGCGGCGGCAACGGGGTCGACACCGTGTACTTCCTCGACACGACCGGCACCGCGTGCCAGAACGGCGTCGGGCTCCCGGTCCCGGGCGCGCAACTGCCGACCACCGCGCTGTCCTACGACCTGGCCACGCTGCAAAGCGGCGGCCTGCCCAGCAACATGTGCATCCTGAAGGGCTTCCCGACCGCGCTGGCCAAGGGAGCGACGGACGCGAGCGACTACCCGTTCGGCATCTGGTTCGCGAACGCGGACACGCTGTACGTCGCTGACGAGGGCGCTGGCGACAACACCTACGCGAACGGCTCGTACACCGCGGCCGCCGCGTCCACCACGGCCGGCCTGCAGAAGTGGGTGTACAACGCCGCCGCCGGCCAGTGGGAGCTCGCCTACACCCTCCAGAACGGCCTGAACCTCGGCGTCCCTTATGGTGTCGCGGGTTACCCGACCGGGCTCAACACGAGCGATGACGGCACCGGACTGCCGTGGGCGCCGGCCACCGACGGTTTGCGCAACATCACCGGCCGGGTCAACAGGGACGGCACAGTCACCATCTGGGCGGTCACGTCGACCGTCAGCGGCGGCGGCGACCAGGGCGCCGACCCGAACAAGCTGGTGTCGATCACCGACCAGCTCGACGCCACCAGCGCGCCGGCCTGGGAGTCCTTCTACGCCGTGGTTCCAGCGGCGTACGACCAGGTAGTGCGCGGCGTGTCGTTCACGCCCGGCACTGTTGGGAATGATCATTGACGATCCGCTAGTCACCGTTGACGGCCGGCCTCTCGGGACCGGCCGTCAACTCGTCACGCTGATGCGGCCGCGGGTCATGACGGCGACGCGCTGAGCCCGCCGGACCACGACGCTGTCGTGGCTGACCAGCACCAGTGTCAGCCCGCGCTCCCGCCACAGCTTCTCCATCAGCCCGACGATCTCGTCCCGGGTCTCCTCGTCCAGGTTGCCGGTCGGCTCGTCCGCGAGCAGCGCCTTCGGTTCCTTGGCCAGCGCACGCGCGATCGCGACCCGCTGCTGCTGGCCGCCGGACAATTCCGACGGCAGATGACGCGCCCGGTCGGCCAGGCCCACGCTCTCCAGCGCGGCGGACACCCGGCGGCGGCGCTCCCGTTGCCCCAGCCGCAGCGGGACGAGCGCGGTCTCCACGTTCTCGGCCGCGGACAGCGTGGGCACGAGGTTGAATGTCTGGAACACAAAGCCGATGGCGTTGGCCCGGAGCCGGGTCAGTTCGGCATCGCCCATGGAGCCGAGGTCGCGCCCGTCGAGCAGCACCTTCCCCGCGGTCGGCCGGTCCAGTCCGCCGAGCAGGTTCAGCAGCGTGGACTTGCCGTGCCCGGTGCGACCGCGCACCGCGATCCACTCACCGTCGGGGATGAGCAGGTCGATGTCACAGACGGCCCGGACCGTTCGGGATCCACTAATGAAGTCCTTGCGCACGCCGGTCAGCTGATACACCGACCTCACCCCACCCTCGTCAGCGCGTCTGCCGGGCGGAGCCGGGAGATGCGCCAGCTCCCGAACGATCCGGCGATCAACCCGCCGCCCAGCGCCAGCAGCACCGCGGCGACGATCGCGGTGGCGCTCACCGACGCGCACAGCGGAACCGCGACCGTGTGGCTGACGGTGGGATTGCTCACGCCCGAGGGTGTGACGATGTGCTGGCCTGTCGCTTCGGTAAGGGTGGCCGAGAGCCGTGGCGCGATCGCGTTGATGATCGCGGCCCCCGCGAAGCCCAGGCCCACCCCGATGGCGGCGCCGAGCACGCCCATGACCAGCGACTCCGCCATGACCTGGGCGACGATGCGCCTGCTGCGCCAGCCGATCGCCTTCAGCGTGCCGAACTCGCGCACCCGCCGGGATACGGCCGCCATCGTCAAGATGACCGCCATCGCGAACGCGGCGATCAGCACCAGGACAGACAGCCACTTGCCGAGGTCGTTGGCCAGCTTCGCGGTCGAGCTGAGCGATCCGGTGATCTCACTGGCCAGGCTGCTTGGCGTGGTGATCGTCGCCGCCGGCAGGAGCCGGGAGACTTCCTGCTGCACCGCCGGGATGTCGGACGCGCTGTCAGCGGTGACGTAGATCGTGTTCACCTCGCCCTTCGCGCTGCTCCCCGCGAGCGTGGCGAGCGCCTGAGCGCGGGCCAGCGGAATGTAGACGTCCGGCGGGGTGCTGCCCTGGGGCTGCGTTACCAGGCCGATGATCGTGAACTTCGTCTTGGCGATGGTGATCGTCTCGCCGGTCTTGAGGTTGTTCGCGGTGGCGTAGTTCGCGTCGACGATCGCGACGGTGGCGTCGGCGTCGGCGCTGTCGAAGTGGCGGCCGCTGGTCAGCGTCGCGTCGCTGAGCGGGCCAAGCTTCGATGCCGTCGCGATGTCGGTGCCCTGCACGGTGAACGAGACGGGCTCAGGCAGCGAACTGCCAGGGCTGCCGATGTTAGCCGGGATCGTCAGCTGCCGGTCGGTCAGCGACAGGCCGCCGGTCACGGCCGCGACGCCGCGGAGCTTAGCTATGTCGGTAACGGTCGCGTCGCTCAGGGCGCCGCCGGTCTCGCCGGTGAGGGTATCGATGCTCTGGGCACCGTGGGTGCACTTGTCGTTGTTGCACACCTCGGCGCCGCCGGGTCCGATCGTGACCCTCGTGCCCGCCGAACTTCCAGGTCTCAATGCCGGCGGCGGCTTGGTGACCGTGATGTCGGTGCCCACTCCGTACAATCCCTTGAGTACGCCGGCCTGGGCGTTCTGCACGCCCCTGGACGCGGCCGTGACCGTGACGACGAGACCGACCCCGACGGCCAGGCCAAGCGCGATGAATACCGCCTGCCGCTTCCGGCGGCCAAGCTCTCTGGCCAGATACGTGTAGAAGAACATGCCGCCGTTTGTACGTGCTGGCTGGTTGCACGGCGGTGACACGATTCAGGACGCCGCCAGCATTCCTTGAGCCAGGTGTCAGCGGTTGGGGCTTCGATGGCGTCATGAGGGTACTGGTGATCGAAGACGATGGCGAGCTAGCCGACGCCATCGCCGCCGGCCTGCGCATCGAGGGCATGGCGGTGGACGCCGTCGTCGACGGCGACCTCGGGCTTGAGCATGCCCTTGTCAACGACTACGACGTCATCGCGCTTGACCGTGACCTGCCAGGGGTGCACGGCGACGACGTCTGCGCCACGCTCGCCGGGACGGTGCGGGCGCGAATCCTCATGCTAACCGCGGCGGTGACGATCGAGGACCGGGTCGGCGGCCTCGGGCTCGGCGCCGACGACTACCTGCCCAAGCCCTTCGCCTTCGCCGAGCTCGTGGCCAGGATCCGGGCGCTGGCCCGGCGTAGCCACCCAGCGGTGCGTCCGGTGCTGAGATCGGGCGACATCACCCTTGACCCCGCGCGCCGCCATGCTACAAGGTACGGAAGGCCTCTCGACCTCGGCCCGAAGGAACTGGCCGTCCTCGAGTTGCTGATGGCGGCTGACGGCCGGGTGGTGTCCGCCGAGGAACTGCTCGAGCGGGCGTGGGACGAGATGGCCGACCCGTTCAGCACCGCCGTGAAGGTGACGGTCAGCCGGCTGCGGCGCAAGCTCGGCGATCCCCCGGTGATCGAGACGGTCGCCCAGGCGGGGTACCGGATATGAAACGCGGCAGCGTCCGGCTCCGCCTTACGCTGCTGTTCGGCGGGCTGTTCCTCGCGGCCGGCGCGGCCCTGCTGGCGATCACCTACGGCCTGGTCAGCCACGCGACAAACGACATCTTCGTCGCCAGACAGGTTTCCGGCGGCAGCGGGACAGGCCCGACGGTGCTACCGGACGTCGCGGCGCTGCAGCAGCAGGCACTGCAGTATGCCAGCGCGGCACGGGCCAGGGAGAACGACGCGCTGCTGCTGTACTCGGGCATCGCGCTGGCGATCATGATGGTGATGTCGGTCGGGCTCGGCTGGTTCGCGGCCGGGCACGCGCTGCGGCCGTTGCGCCGCATCACGGCGGGCGCGCGCCGGATCGCCGCGACGAACCTGCATGAACGGCTCGCGCTCGCAGGTCCCGACGACGACCTGCGCGAACTGGCGGACACGATCGACGGCCTGTTCGCCCGCCTGGACGCCTCGTTCGACGCGCAGCGCCAGTTTATCGCCAACGCCTCGCACGAGCTGCGCACGCCCCTGGCCCGGTCCCGCACGCTGCTCGAGGTCGCGCTGCGGGACCCCGGCGCTTCCACGGGCTCGCTGCGCACCGCCTGCGAGCGGGTCCTGGCCTCCGGCGCTGAGCAGGAACGCTTGATCGAGGCGCTGCTCATGCTGGCTCGCGGCCAGCGCGGGATCGCCCGCCGCGAACCGCTCGACCTCGCCTCGGTCACGCGCGACGCGCTCGCCGCCCGGGGCACCGAGGTGGCCGCGCGCGGGCTGGGCATGGAGGTCACGCTCGCGCCCGCACTCATGGTGGGTGACATGGCTTTGTCCGAACGAGCGGTGGCCAATCTCATCGACAACGCTCTGCGCCACAACGTGGCCGGCGGCACGGTGCGGGTCAGCGTCCGCACCGTCGGCGACCGGGCAGTGCTCAGCGTCGCCAACCCCGGCCCGGTCATCGCCCCGGCCGAGGTAGACGGCCTGCTACTCCCATTCCGCCGCGGTGCGCAGCGAACCCGCGGCGGTTGCGATGGCCTCGGCCTGGGCCTGCCCATCGTGCAGGCGATAGCCGCCGCCCACGGCGCGACCCTGGCACTTACCCCGCGCCCTGAGGGCGGCCTGACGGCCGAGTTGTCCTTCCCGGTCGCTCACGCCACGCCCGTCCGGGCTGAGCGGGATGAATGTCCCGTACAGCTGGCTATCGGCAGATGAACGGGCCAATCATCGCGTGTTGTCTGTGCGGGTGCGGAGTTCGGACCAGAGGGAGCGGTAGGCGCGGGCGGCCGAGCTGCGCGGGGCGAAGACTGTGACCGGGGAACGCTCCACGGACATGCGCTCGATGATGGAAAGAGCAGGTATCGCGGTGGCGGCAACCTGAGACCACCGTTCGGAAGAAAGATTCTCTGCTATTTCCCTGTGCAGCTTTTTACGGCGGTCGACCATGGAGAAGAACGCCAGCACGTCCGGGCGGTGACCGTTGAAGCCCGCGACGAATTCGGTGAGCTGATCCAGGGTCCGCACCGATAGCGTCGTCGGGATCAGCGGGACGATGATCACGTCGGCCGCGTGCAGCACGTTCTCCGAGACCAGCGAGATGCTCGGCGGGCAGTCGAGGAAGACCGCGTCGTATTCGGTTGCGAGGGGGGCGAGCAGCTTGCCGAGTTTGCGGGCCCCGCCGCCGGCGCTATCAAGCAGGAGGTCCATGTTGCGGTAGGTGAAGTCGGCGGGGATGAGGTCCAGGTTGTCGAAGTCGGTCCCCTTGATCGCCTCGTCCAGCGTCCGCGACCCGCGGATGAGCGCCTTCCCGCCGCCCTTGACCTTCGGCTTCACCCGGAACATGAAGCTGGCCGCGCCTTGCGGGTCCAGGTCCCACAGCACGGTGCGCAGGCCGCTTTCCGCGGCGGCGAGGTAGGCCAGGTTGACCGCCGTCGTGGTCTTGCCGACGCCGCCCTTGATGTTGTACGTCGCGTAAATCCTCACGCGGTGCCTCCCGACAGCAGCGCCGACATGCGGCGCTGGCCGTCCTGGCCGGCGAACTCGGCGAACCGGCGCTCGAAGTCGGCGCGGGCAGCCAGCTGGCGGGCCGCGAGCCCGGCGGTGACCTCTCCCATCGCGAGCAGCGTCAGCGCGGGCGCCTCGTTCGCGGCCAGCATCGCCGCCGCCAGCGCCTGGATCTCCTCGATCTGCACCTGGGTGTCCTGGAACTCGCCCAGGCAGTCCTGCAGCCGCTTGAGGTCGCCGATCACCTTCCGGTATTGCGCGGGGTCGTGCAGCGGCGCGAAGAACTCCAGCACGTATCGCAGCTCCTTGCAGCGTTTGCGCAGGTCATGCAGCGACTCGTGAGGCGAGGCCGGGGTGATGGCCGCGCCGCGCTTGGCCACCTTGGCGAATGCCCGCCGGGTGCGGTCGGTGGCGAGGGAGGCTGCCGTCGGGATTTCTTGTCCTGGGGCAAGAGAGGCCGCTGTACCTTTGCGGGCGTTCCGCTTGCCGTCGGCGAGCTTGGTCAGCACGACACGCCACTGCGTCATGAGGGCCGTGAAGCGCGGCGAGCGCAGGCCGCGAGCGAGCGCGCGGTACTCCCTGACGCGGCGCTGCGCGAGGTAGTCACGGAACGGCTCGAGGGCATCCGGCTTGGCCGCCCGGAGCGTTCGCGCCGTCTCCTCGAAGCCGAGCAAGTGCACGTCCAGGTCCCTGGTGGGCGTGGTCAGGTCGCCGACCCACTTGAACTCCGCGGCGAAGCGGGCCACCTCGTCGGCGGTGAGCCGTGCCTTTCCTTCTTTTTGCTCGGTAAGCACGTCGCCGAACAGCTTGAGCGCCGAGCGCGTGCGGCGGACCGCGACGCGCAGGTCGTGCAGAAACTCCGTGTCGGTGTCGTGCAGTACCCCCGGCACGTTCACCTCGATCGTGTCGAGCAGCCTGAGCAGGATCGCCGCGGCCGCCTGCGGAGCGGGCATGGTCGCGGTGATCGGCGCGTCCACCTTGTTCGAGTAATCGCCGGGGCGGCGGCCGATCGCGCGCAGCGCGTCGGCCAGCACGCTCTCGGTGCCGGGCTCGACCCCGGGCGTGAGCGCGACGATGCGGGCGGCGCGGCGGGCCTGGCCCAGGTAGCCGCGAACCTCGGTGATCGTCATGCGCGGCGGGAGCGCGCCGCCGGGCAGCACCGACGCGTACTCGATGAGCAGCCGGGCGACGGTCTTGCCGTCCTCGTTCAGCAGCTTGCTCACGGTGGTGGTGCTGGACACGGTCACGACCGGGAGCAGCGCACGCGGCCAGGCCAGATCTACGATCCTGGCCGCGAGCGGACCGTCGGGCAGGTCTGGCGGCAGGTGCGGGCGAGACGGCTGCCATCCGGCCACCGGCTGTACCCAGACAGGCTCCTGCGCCGTCAGGTGAAGTTCGCCGCCGCGGCGCGCCGCCACGTGCTCAAGGACAAGGCCCGCACGATAGAGCCGCCAGTCGAAGGTATCGAACCAGGTTCGGCGCTTGGCGCCGCCCGGAGCGCCGCCGCGCTCGGGCACCACGGCGAACCCCTGCGCGAGCGCCGCCTCAACGTCGGCGACGACCGCGTCCCACGCGGACGCGTCCTCCCCGGAGGCCACGAAACCTGCCAGGCCAGGCGTCATAGCGCACTCCTTTCCTGGCAATCGTTTGCCTCCTACATTTAAGCCTAAATTCACCGATATGTTGTAATTAGATTCACGCATAGTTCATCCAAAGTTCATTCTATGGCGTAATCGGCCACGGATGACCGGTCGCGGCCAGGACGTCGGCCGGGCGTGGCATCCCGGATTGGGTGCCCGGCCTGGCGGCGGCGGCCGCGGCGGCGGCCGCCGCCGCGACGACGGCGTCGTACGGTTCGATCCCGGCCGCGAGTGCCACGGCCAGCGCGCCGACGAACGTGTCGCCCGCCCCCACGCTGTCCACCGCCCGTACCCGGAACCCGGGCACGGTCACCACCCCATCGCTTACGGTCGCGCCTGGGCCGCAGTAGGCGGCGCCCGCCGCGCCGGCCGTGACGACCACATGGCGCGCGCCGCGCGCCGCCAGGCCCGCCGCGGCGCGGGCGGCGCCGTCCAGGCCGGTCACCGGTGTGCCGAGCACCGCGGCGGCCTCCGACTCGTTCACCACCAGCCAGTCCACCACCGAAGCGACGAGTTCGGCCGCCTCGGGCGGCGCGGGCGCGAGGTTGAGCACCACTGGGTGAATGGCCGCGGCCAGTGCAGCCCTGATCGCCGCTACCGGCACCTCGGCGCTGATCACCAGGACGTCGCCGGTTTCGCGGATGGCAGCGAGTTCCGCCGCGCCGACTTCGCGGTTCGCGCCCGGCGCGACCGTGATGATGTTCTCCCCCGCCTCGTCGACCGTGATCATGGCGAGCCCGGTGGGCACGCCGGGCACGGTGCGCACTGCGTCGTAGCCAACCCCTTCCGCCCGGAGCGCATTCCGCAACGTCCGGCCGAAGTCATCGTCGCCGACGCAGCCGACCATCCGCACATCGGCGCCGAGCCTGGCGGCGGCCACCGCCTGGTTGGCGCCCTTTCCGCCGGGCGCGAAGCTCGCCGCGCCGCCGAGCACGGTCGCGCCGGGCGCGGGCAGGCGCGGCACGGTGACGGAGATATCCATGTTCAGGCTGCCAAGTACGGTCAGCCGCGGTATGTGGATCACACGCGGAAACGTACTCCCCGATGCGGGTCAGGCTGCCGGGCGGACGGCGGTGCTCGCGCCGCGGGCGGCGTTCCAGGCGACGGCGGTAGCCGCCAGCGCGGCTACCGCCGCGACCAGCATCGCATCGCGGTCGCCGCTGACCCCGGCGACGCCGCCGCGGACCGACTCGGCCACGGCGGGGAGGAGCGCGGCGCCGACCGCCGCGCCGATCTGGCGGCTGGTGTTGATCACGCCGCCGACCAGCCCCTGGTCCCCGTCGGCCATCCCGCGGCTGGCGATCATCAGCGACCCGAAGGCGGTGCCCGCGGTCCCGAAGCCGACCAGGATCACGACCGTCAGCACAGGGCTGTAACCGCCCGCGGGCAGCCGGGTCAGCGCGATGAAGCCGACCGCCGCCGCGGCGCCGGTGATGACCAGCATGCGGCGCACGCCGACCTTGCCGGCCAGCCTGGGCCCGAGCAGTCCCGTGGTGAAGCCAGCCACGCCCTGCGGCGCTATGGCCAGGCCCGTGGCCAGCGGCGAGAAGTGCAGGGCCTGCTGCAGGTACAGGGAGAGCACCAGCATCTCACCGCCGTTCCACAGGCCGAGCAGGAACGCGAGCAGGGCGCCGTTGCGCAGGCCAGGGCGGAGCAGCAGGCGCGGCCGTATCAGCGGCTCGGGGTGGCGGGACTCCGCCGCGATGAAGGCGGCGGCTGCCGCGGCTCGCTTTCTTTTCGGGGCCGACGATCCTAGGGGCGAGGGCGGCGGCGATCAGGCCGACCGGCACGTTGACGAGGAACACCGAACGCCAGCTTGTCCACTCGATCAGGACGCCGCCGAGCACTTGCCCGGACACGAACCCGACCGCCGAGATCGAGCCGTACAGGCCGATCGCCTTCGCCCGCCGCGGCCCCTCAGGGAAGCTGGTGGTGATCAGCGACAGCGCCGCCGGGGCGACGACCGCCGCGCCGGCCCCCTGGACGACCCGCGAGGCGATGAGCAGCACCGGGTCGCGGGCCAGCCCGCCGGCCAGCGAGGCGAGCGAGAAGACGACCAGGCCGGCGATGAACATCCGGCGGCGGCCCAGCAGGTCCGCGGCCCGCCCCGCCGAGGATGAGCAGTCCGCCGAACGCGATCGCGTACCCGGTGACCACCCACTGCGCGACAGCCGTCGTCAACCCGAGTTCACGCTCGATCGACGGCAGTGCCACGTTCACGATGCTGAAATCCAGGACGACCATGAAGGCGGCGACCAGGATGAGCGCCAGCCGGACACCAGGACGCGATCCCGCGTGAATATCGCGGTTGTAGCGGGTAGGAGAAGACGTTGGCGGGGGGACGGAGGTGGGCATGGCACCAATCAGGTACGTGCGGGTGACGGGATCCGTTTCGGCACAACCTGGAGGTCGGCGCCGATATGCCCCTTTAGAGAGTTCCGCTCGTCACATCAGCTGCGAGCCGGGCCGGGCAAGGCTGTCCGCTGGACGGATGGCGCGACACGATATATCTTGTTACCGGGAGGTAGAAATGAGTGAGTCCGAGAGCAGGGTCACCCGGATGCTCGGTCCGCTGAGCAGCGGGCTCGCCAAGCTGTGGTCCATGGCGCGCTCCGCCTTTATGGACATGCGCGACAGTGGCGCCGGCAAGCGGGCGGCTTCCGCGGTGCACGACCTGCAAGAAAGCGACGCGACCAAGCGCGCCCAGGGCGCCCTGCACGACCTGCGGCGCAGCGACGCGGGCAAGCGGGCCGCCACCGCGCTGCACGACCTGCAAGAAAGCGACGCCGGCAAGCGCGTCGCCGGCGCCCTCCAGGACCTGCGCCAGCGCGATGCCGTCCGCAAGGCCGAGGAGACCGCGCGGCGCACCGTGCACGACCTGCGCAGCGGCGGCGGTAGCGGCAGCAGCGGAACCCCGGTCGGTTAAGCCCGCGGCAGCACGCGCCTGAGTACCGACCCGCGGTGGCGGGTCGGTACTCAGGCGCGTCATTAATCGGTTGCCCCCGGATCGCGGCACGTGGGAGAGTACCTGCGCTTCCCTTACTGGCCCAGTCGCTTTAGTGCCACCCAGGAGTCCTTCGCGGTCTCGATGTCAGACTCCGAGACGAGCAGGTAACGCCAAGGCACCTTAATGGCCAGTTTGGAACTCACGTGGCTGGCCCAGCGGCGGGCGGCTTCGCGCTTGGCTTGGACTTCTGCCGAATCTATTTCTTTGTCCGCCTTGATTTCTACTAGCCAATGGGTTCCGTCAACCTCAATCACTAGCAGATCTGGGTTGTAGTGTCGGCCGCCAGAGTCCCACAAAATCTGTATATCGCCGATCTGCAATCGAGCCCAGCGGGTAACCAGCTGATTATTATCGACCATGTTGGCAACTGTCCGTTCGGGACGAGAGTCGAACCAAGTCAGTCCATGCATCCCGCGCTGCCATGCGTCGTAGGACACTGACTTTCCGAAGTCACCATAGCGGTCGTACGAGAGGGGTTTGTCGGTGATCTGCGGCGGATTGAATTCTAGTATCTCTACGATCTCCTCAAAGCTCGGCTTGGCCATGTACTTGCGCTGTTCCTGCTCCACCAGCTTAATAAGGCGTGCGGCCGCTCTGCCGAAGTTGGCAGAAAGTACTACCGCTGCCTTAGCGCCGAGTCCTTCGAAGAATGCATTGAGCAAGGGCTCGAGCGCTATGGACTCGCTTTTACGAGCTGGCACGGATGGTGATGCCAGCACTGCTTGCGCCAGTTCTTGACGAAGATCTTCTTCTAGGCGAAGCCTGGGGGCGGACCGGATGCGGTCAGCTGCTTCAGCGGTGACCAGCTCCGTGCGCTTTACACCATCTGGCCCAGTCACCACCCGAGCGCTGACCTTGGTCCGGTTCAGCTCAGTATCGGGGTCGGCGGAGAGTGAGCGTCCAAGTTTGCGGAAGATCTCGGTTTCCGTAATGTCAGCCAGGGAGAAGGGATTCTGGATGTTCCTCATCTTAAGAACCGGGATCCGGACGGGCGGCAGGCCCGGCAGCCATCCGGTTCCTTGCTTGAGGGTTGCTACGGCGGTGCTCGCATCAAACGTGCGCTGCTCAGTTGTGGTGATAAGGGTTGAGGATGTGCCATCAGCACGTGGGCTGCCGGGTCTGCTCTCATCCTCCGAGGTAGATCCGGCTGAGTTAGTGACTTCCTCCGCGGACTCCCTCTTCTGTCCTTTGGCATCCCGGGGCGGCGCAACGCGCGTCCGGTAGTCCATGAATGCCTCGTTGAGTATCCCGATTTTCTTGAGCAGCTCTTGGTAGCGCTCGTGAGCGATGACTTCGAGGGTATTAAGGAGCTCGATGTCGGTATAGCGGCCAAACGGCAGGCGCATGCCGCGGCCAAGCGTCTGCTCAGTCAGGATTTCTGACACGCTGGAGCGCATCGAAGCGATGACGTATACGTTTCGGACATCCCAGCCCTCTTTCAACATGCCAACCGAGATGATGATCCGTACAGGGGAGTCCAGGTCCTCCACCTTGGCCAGTTCCGCCAAGGCCTGTTCCGAAGCGCTGGAATGGACCACCAGTACGGCGCTGGCGTATGCGGCGCAGAAAAATTCATTCGAGCGCAGGATGGCTGCATATTCGTCTGCATCTTGGATTGTCTTGGCCACCACCAGCATCACCGCGTTAATCGGTGTAATGCCCTCGGCGGCTGCGTACGCGCGGATCGCCTGGTCCTTGGCTTGCAACAGTGTGACACCGTCAGCCAACTTGGTTTCAGCGTCGCTAAGATCATCTTTGCGGCCGACGATAACCGGAGTCTTCACTAGCTTGTCCGCGATCGCGGCTGCCAAAGGATACCGGAAGATGATCTGCTCCCTCGGTGTCTTTTTATGAGGTGTGGCAGTCAGACCGACGAGCACCCAGGGATCTAGGCCGCGCACCGCCCTGGAGAACGCTTCGCCGTAGTAGCAGTGATGTTCGTCGGCAAAGACAACAAGCTTACTGGCGGCTTTGAGGTGCGCGTAAAGCTTGGTACCAAGACCCTCTTGGAACTTGTGCGTCTTGCTTCCGACCTTGCCCTCTGGCCGGAGAAGCGACTGGACGGTAAACAGGTAAACCTTGATCTGATTAGGGTTATCCATGACCGCACGCGTGGCCGGGCTGTCAGACTTGTCGGCCGTAATAATCTCAGGCTGGAAGCTCATCTGCCCGAGCAAGCTCTTGGGATGGCCTGCGGCAAAGTTGTCCCGTGTCTTCTCCAAGATAGTTCGGCCAGGCGTGACGATCACGAATTCAGAGACGCCGTAGGCCGCCGCGAAGAACTCGATGGCACCAGCCAATATGTACGTCTTGCCGACCCCTGTCGCAGATGCGATTACCGCCTCGAATGGCGACTGCCTCTCGTCAACGGCATAGTAATTCCAGACCTTTTCGGCGATGGCCTCAACCGCCTCACGGTTAGGATCGCGTAGCTCCATACGAGAAGCGATCTCCGCAACGACATCGTGAGAGGGATAAATATCGGCCATTACTTCATACTCTCGCTTTATCCTGTTTCCGGGACGTCCGATGATCTAAAGACTTGCTCAGGCGCCGCAGGCGGCCGTTGGCTGCCAGCACGGTACGCCTGGAGCAGCATTGCCGGGATCTTGCGAAGAGTGGAGCCCGGCCGCAGACCGTGCAAGACTGGGCGGGCCTCGGGATCCAAAGCAGTACCGCAGATAACTACTAGCTCACGTTCCTTCAGGGCGCGGACAATCAACCGTACAACTGCCTCGTTGACCACACCATCGATTACGGCCAGACAGGACGAGCCTTTACGCCCCGCGAATGGGGGATCGGGTACATACTCGAATCCAAGCTGCGCAGCCGTAACCTCGGCAAGTGTGCCGTTGGCCATCCAGTCCGCTAGCACCACCAGGCCGCGATCGGCTTCGAACATCGATGGGGAAACATCAACAACGCGGAAGCCTCCGCCGCCAGACCAGCGGAATTGTTTAGTGACGCCGCCTACGGCTCTGCCTTCCACAACCTTGGTCAGGCGAGGAAGAGCATATTTATCTACTGTGCTGATATCACGTTCAACCATCACCCACCGCCGTCCCATCTTGTGAGCGACCGCCGCGGTGGTACCCGATCCTGCAAAGCAGTCGAGAACTATGTCATCGAGGTCTGTACTTGCATCGATAATTCTTGCAAGCAATTTTTCCGGCTTTTGGGTGGTAAATCCTGAGTCTTCATGCGCCTGAGAGTTTACTGGAGGAATATCTAGCCATAGATTATCCGAGATCCGCCCCTTCGACTCATCGAGATAGCGCTTGAGCGACGGACGCTTGGTCTTGTCCTCCGGGTACCAGATCCTTCCGTCAGCATCAAGGCCTTCCATGCGCTCTTTGGAGTAACGCCATCCATATTCCGGCGGCGGGAACCCCTTCCATGTATACATCATATTAGGCCGCGGATTCGGGCTCGTCAGGTTATCAAGCCGATAATTCCGGCCATCCTGATCGACATTACTGTATTTGGACCTCACATACTCAACGTCGTGGTCAATATACGATGAATTCCACGTGAGTGACTCGGATTTTGTATAGAAGAAAATGTAATCCGTCACTTCGCCCCACGTCTTTGCATCACTGTGCGCGGATGTTCGCTTCCAGGTAATTCCGGTATGGAAGTTGGACCGGCCGAAGACCTCATCCATCAGGACCTTTAGGTAGTGACCCTCGCTTGCATCGCAGTGCACGTAAATTGAGCCATCAGGTGCAAGCAGGCCCTTGACCTGCATGAGACGGTCTCGCATCATCGTGAGCCACACCGAATGCTCAAGGTTGTCTTCGTAGTCAAGGGATGAGCGGCGGGTATTAAACGGCGGGTCAAGATAGGCGAGTTTCACTTTTCCGTGGTACACGGTGGCAAATTCTGGCAATTTTGCGATACTGGTCAGCGCACGCAATGCATCTCCTCGGATCAGCAGGTTATCCGCAGCGCGGCGGTCGCCTACTGCTCCGACAGTCTCGACATCGTGCAACAGTCGCACTTCCGCGACCCGGTAATCCGAAGGGTCCATCCACTCGTAGGAGCCGTCGTCGTGCTCCAAAAGGCGCAGATGTTTGTTGGTCCAGGTCAGCTCAAGCCGACCTGAATAGCTATCTGTCACTAACGGCACCAATCCGGAGCAGGTACCGCTTTCGCACTACCGGACTCAAATAACCAAATGACAGGGAGTGGCGAACGTATCTCGGCATCAGCGCCGCTGTCAATTTTTGATGTCGGCGCCTAACGTTGCAAATGGAGAATTTCTGTGACCCTCGCTGGCGGCCGAGACCTTGCGGGACGGCTGCCAATGCAGGACAGATTAGACCAGCGTCAACGAGACTTGGCATACCGCCATCTTCTCTCCGGATACCCGGATTGTCACTACCCAGTGACAATCCGGGTACCGATTACCCTTAACGAGAGCAATCATTGGCCCCACTGGCATCGTCAGCTTACTCTTGTTTTTAAAGGGCTGATATGCCATTTTCTGGCATAGTGAGACCGCGAGTGTTACGCAGCCCCTCCGCTGAGGGCTACGGCGAACTTTCGGATGGGCGCCGCCTGGGGACTTTCAAGTCCTATGCCAGGCGAGCCTCCTCAGCCAACATACGGGCCAGCGCCTCATGATCTGCATCGATATGGCCAGCCTTTGCGAACCAAGTGGCGACGTTCTTGGCGTCGCGGTCGAGGAAGCTGCGGCCGTTGGGATGAGAGACGACATCGACCACCTGGGGCAGGTCGATCATCACCAGCCGGCCTTCATGCACGAGTAGGTTGTAAGGAGACAGGTCGCCGTGGGCATAGCCGACCCGGGCCAGCTCGGCCATAGCCTCGACAAGCTGACTCCAGAGGCTGGCTAGCTGGGCCGCGTCGGGGCGCGTCTCGGCGAGACGAGGCGCGCCGGTGCCGTCAGGATCACCGATGAACTCGAGCAATAGTTCCGTCCCCAAGATCTGTACCGGATAGGGGACGGGCACGCGGGCGTTGTAGAGCTGGACGAGAGCGTTGAACTCCGCGTTCGCCCACTGGCCAGCGATTGCCTCCCGGCCGAAACTGCTACGGTTCGCAACGGCCCGGTTGATCCGGCTTTCGCGGACCCGGCGGCCTTCCAGATATCCGGCGTCTCGGTGGAACTGTCGGTGGGTCGCATCCCGGTATCGCTTGGCGGCAAGCAGGCAAGACCTATCTGTTCCGGGCACACCACGGCGGACGAGAAATACGTCAGCTTCTTTTCCGGTCTTGAGAACGCCGAGCTCGTAGTCAACCGCCGCAAGGTCGGTTACCAGCCACTTCGGGTGTGGCTTGGGACCACGTTCAGTTGGTGTTGATTGATCCCAGGTCGACCACCTGTCGCCGTCGGGAAGGCCGTCGGTGTCGTCGTGGGCGTCTTCCGCTACGAGCTTCGGCTGATGCCGGTTGCGGTTCTCGTAGGTGGCCTCGTCGTAGCGAAACTTGCCGCGCTTCTTACCGCGGCGGTTGACTCCGTAGTTGTCGGAGTCCGCGCTGTCGCGCATGGGTATTGCTCCTCAGGCGGGAAGTGGTCAGGGCAGGGCTGAAGAAGCCCACGACGGGCGCTGGCATCACAGACGCCTCCCTTCCACACGGCCGCCTCCTGGCGGCTCCAAACCTGATTCGACCGCACTATCGCATGCGAAGGCAGCTGCTAGCAACCGAATATTGGCGTACCAACGGTGTTCTAACCGTGCAGGTCGACCTTTGCCTTCTGGTCAGGCAATCAGTCGTCCTCGGCGCTCTGGTCAGCGAGCACCGAGAGCAGATCCGACGTGTCCTGGGGATCGTCCCAGCCTTCCGGGTTGACGGCGAGGGGGGCACCGATGTCTTCGAGCACCTTGCTGACATCCCCGTCGTCGCTCGCCGTGACTTTGAGCATGGCCGCCCGGAGATCTCCAGCAGACTGCGTGTTAAGCACCGGCTCCCGCCGAGCGGCCCAGCTCACCGCACCGGCCCGGTACACGTACCAGATGCGCCAGCCAGGGAACTCGCTCTGAAGCTCCGCTTGGGTCTGGTCAAGTTCCGCGAGCACGCTCATTGCGGCAGGGATTACGCCAGTCTTCACAACCTGATCTCCGTTATCGCTTCGATGGGCTTACCTAAGAAAGACGGGGTGCCCCGCAGCACGGGGCACTCCGGCCCTTCCTCGCATGCCCGGCACATCACTGGCAGGCACTTCACTAATGCTATTCAGTTTTCTCGACCGTAGATTCGGTAGTTGCTCGTGTGATTGCTCTGGTTCCGATAGGAGTTCCGCTCACGGTTTCAGCGATGCGAGTGGTGAAAAACAACCGGTTAAGGGGCCCCGCCTCCCTGATGAGCGCGGCTGTGCCCGGCCTGCGATCCTCACCGTCCTTTCCCGAGTCGAGAGCGCGCCCGGCCTGCGGCGGGGGCCGTGCTAGGAGTCATGCGCGGTTGGTGTGCCCGCGCATTCGCGCGGGCAAGTCATCGGGTGTCGGCGCCAGGGCGTCAGGCGGCCAGCGGCCGGGTGTCCTCTGCTGCCGGGGCGGCCAGCGCGGCGAGGGCGCTGGTGATCTCTTCGAGCCAGGGCGCGGGTACCCGGTGCCGGCGATCACTGCGTGGCCAGACGGCAAGCCTGAGTTCGCCCAGCAGAGCACGATGAGAACCCTGGTATGCCTAGCCCAGCGCAGGTGCGTGGTGTGCGGGACCGGGGTGGCCCCCTGGGCCGATCTACCGCCCTGCCCGACGGCGAGGAAGCCGAGTTCATCGCCGTCGCTTTGAGGTTCGGGTAATTCTACCGCAATGCGGCGCCGGCTCGGGAAGGCGCGGGCCACCGGTCGTGCATGATCTACAGCGCCATCGTCTGCCCGTACCTGGCCTCGCCCGGCGCGACGCAAGTTCGAGGTCCGGCTCGGCCCCGAGGCCGTGCCTCGGGGAGATCCGCGGGGCCTTCCGCGGCCGTGGTCGGGTACGACGACTACTCCTGGGACATTAGCGATCAGGGGCTGGACATCTTCTACGGGCAGGCCGTTGAGCTTCTCAGCTACGCCAGCGGCACGGACCTGCTCGCCGAGATCGTCCGGGAACAGGAGCCGGCCAAGGCGTGCCCTGCGTACCTGCTGGACAATGACGCCAAGGCCGAGCGAGCCGCGGGGGCCGTGCTTGAAGGCGGCCCCTCTCGGGCTCCAGCTACCTGCCGGAACGACTAGGCCAGGAAAAGCCGCCGCAAGAGCGCCAGGGCGGCCCGCCGCAAGAACAGATGCTTATGCCATGACCGAACATAGCGGCCCGCGCCGTCGGCATGCGCGCGCCGCGACGGCGCCAACACCGGAAGGCGCCTTTATGTGTACACCAGTAGACACTGGGTACTATAAGTGTCATGGACACTAAACCAGCTGAGATGAGCGTCCGCGAGCTGCGGGCCGACCTTGCCGACGTGATCAACGCGGCCTCTACCCGAGGCCAGGTCACGTTCGTGACCAGCCGCGGCCGCCGCGTCGCCGGCGTGGTCTCCGTCGCCGCCGCCGAGCAGGCCGCTGCCGTCGGGGACCAAGCGGACGGCGACGCCGGCACCGCGGTGATGTTCGCCGTGAACCTCGCGATGATGCTGGACCGGGGCGGCACCCCGAGCCTGACCCCGGCCGAGTGCTTCGAGCAGTACGCCAGCGACCTGGTGCGCGAGTTCGGCGGCAGCGCGGAGCGGGCGCTGGCCGCCGCGCGGGCGGTGATCGCCGGATCAGCGGGCAAGTCCGGGTACCCCACGCTGTGGATGCAGGCCGCCCTGGCCGTCGAGCTGTGCCAACGGGCCGCCGAGATCACCGGGCCGGAGCTGCCAGGGGCCTACCGCCCCGGCAGCCGGGCAGGCGTCGGCATCCGGCGGTGACCCCGCCCGAATGGCTCGCCCAGCCCGGTCAGGAAGGCAGGGCATCATGACCCCGGAACCCGGGAACCTCCCGCCGCGCCATCGGCCGCCGGGCCGGGCGGCGGAGCGTCCGGCGGCCGTCCGCGACCTGCTGGCAACGCACGCTGCCGCGAGAGAACGGACGGCCGACGAGCACATGTTCACGGTGAGCAGCTGGAACGGGGGCCCGGATGGGGACGTTCAGGCTCCAGCTGTTCACCGCTCCCGGCACCCGCCCCGTCGCCCTCGCGACGCAAGGGCCCGCCGAAGGGGGCCGACTCGCCGACTGGTCCGGGGACTACGCGGCCGAGGTATGGCGCCGGCACTTCCCGGGCTCAGCCGAGCCCCCGGTCTGGATCACGCTGCAACTGCCCCCCGGCAGCCGTGAGGGAAGGCGGCCCCAGCGGTTCAGCCTGGTGACCTTCCGCCTGTGGGAACCGTATGAGCTGTCGTGGCCGCAGCGGTTCGCGATGACCGACGCGGACGTCGCTGCCCTGGCTGGTGCGCCAGTGGATCGTGACCGCGGTGACGGGTACCAGCCGTGGCCGGTCGAGCCCGACTCGGAGCCGGTGTGGCGGGTGGCGTGGACGATCCTGCTGCCCCGCCCCGAGGGCATGGACCGCGGCTGCATCACGGCAGCGGCGCCGTGGTGGCGGTGCCTGGCCCGCCAGGTGATTCCTCTCCGCACGACCCGGGAGACTGCTGCTACTACCACCGGGTCAACTGGCGGGAGGTGAGCGCGGTGGCGATCCGGGTCACGCGGCAGGCCCGCCGCGAAGGACTGGCCGGAGAGGCCTTCGGCGACCGAGTAGCCGTGCTGGCGGCCGCCCAGGGACTGCCCGCGCGAGAAGAGGAGGCGCTGGACGACCTGCTCGCCGAGCACTCCGCCACCAGCCCGGCCCGCGTTTCCAGTTCCGCGCGGGCTACACCAACGGACGGCACCGCACGACCGCGATGCTCGACGCCGGAGTCCGCCGGACCATCATCGTCCGCTGGCGATACCCAAGCTGAAGGCTAGATGTTCAGTGTAGGGATCAGTTCTACTTGGCCAGGATGCAGCTAGTTGGCCATCGACCACCCGGTGGAGCAAATGAGGTTTCGGACTGATGCGAACCTTCGCTCAATATGGTTATCCGCAGCCCAGGCATGTCGCAGCCATCGGGTTACCAACGTGACGCGGACGCTGAAGCGCGAGCGAGGAGCCGTAAGGGAAGCGGGCGCTCGGAGGGCTGACTGTTCTCTTGTTGCTTAAGCCTGTTCCTGGTCCAAGTCGGCGACTTGTGCCCTAGCCGTTGCCGTACGGTGTGGTGATGAGTGCCACCGTTCCCCATGGACGTGACCGGGAAGAACCAGCCTGGGTGGTCACTCTGGTACCCGGCACATGGGCGGGCAAGGCGGCCTGGGCCAGAGAGGACAGCCCCCTGCACACGGACCTAACTGCGGCGGGGTGCAAGGTGGTGCTGTTTGGGTGGTCGCACGGCAACAGCCACCAGGCCCGGGCCCGGGCCGCCGGGCAGCTCGTCGAGCACCTCAAGGCCCAGATCAAGGAAAACCCAGGGGCGCGCCAGTGGATCGTGGCCCATAGCCACGGCGGGAATGTCGCGCTCCACGCTGTGAGGCGGCTGAGAGAGTCATCCGCTCTGACGTCCAAAGTCTCGACGGTGACGCTGGCCACACCGTTCATCCACGCCAGGCGACGGCGGGCCCCCTCCAGCGGACCGCCGGCCTGGCCTTTCTTTCTGCTGGTCATCTTCGCAATGGCAGCGATCGCAGGGGCTAGCACGCTGCTGGCTGGAGGCCTGCACTGGCGCGACTGGCTCGAGTTGGCGCTCGGCGCCCTGGTCGCTGGCAACGCACTGGTGTGCGCCGCCGGTGTGGGCATGCACCCGCCATCCCTACGCCGTAGCCTGCTCAAGTCGCTGGGTAAAAGGATCAACGACTACCCCCAATGGTGGGCCATCGACGCTATCGTCGCTGTGCTACGCGGCAAATGCTTCCGCCCTGGCTACCAGAGCAAGCTGATCGCCTCCGTGCAATCACCCCAGGTCAACTCTGATAAGGACGTGTTCGTGATCCGGGCCGCTGGCGACGAGGCGTCGGTCGGCCTCGCCGCGGGACAGTTCCTCGGCTGGCTCAGCGCGCTGTTGAACCCGCTGTTGACCAACATGTGGCTTTGGGGAGTCCTCACCTTGGCCGTACAGGCCTCGGCGCTGTCCACGGCTCTGATCCCCGGGGCGGGTCGCGGCTTCATTGTCTTGGTCTACCTGTTCATGGGAACCGGGCTGGTGGCAGTGGCGGCCTTGTCCGTGATGCTAGCCGTCGCGCTGCCGTTCGGCTGGGACGGTCCCTTCCTGTCCATCCTCGCCTCCTGCTCCGCGGAAGCGGCCCCACCAGGACGAGCCACCATCCTGCAGCTGGAACCCTTCGTCGGAGCAGAGACAAGGGGGCTAGCGCACTGCGGCCTCTACCGGAGCAAGCCGGTCATCGACCAGATCGTGGCCCTCTCTGCCAAGCTGTCGTGAGGCACCCGCCCACTCAGTTATTACTGGCCTCCTCGAGGGCGGGGATGGAGACATTTCGTCAAGATGACTATGACCGCGCTCGACCGTGCGGCGGTAACCGGTGATGCTGGACGGGTGACTGGCGAGCGGCAAGAGCATCCGGACCCGGAGGTGCCCGAACGGGCTCGCCGGCGGACGTTCACCGCGCAGTACAAGCAGGAGATCCTGGCCGCCTACGACGCGGCGCCCGCCGGTGAGAAGGGTGCGATCCTGCGCCGCGAGGGTCTTTATTCCAGCCTGATCAGCGAATGGCGGCGAGCCCGGGACGCCGGGGCGCTTGCCGGGCTGAAGCAGCCCCGGGGCCGTCCGGCCGCCGATCCGCGGGACGCGCGGATCGCGCGGCTGGAGCGGGAGAAAGCCAAGCTGGAGCAGGAGCTGGCCACGTCCCGCTTCGTGGTGGAAGTCCAGGCAAAACTTCAGGCGCTCTTGGATTCTGTTGCGGATCGCAGCGGATGGTGAATACGCGCCGGTGGTGAGCTGCTTGTCTGCGGTTCTCGGCGGAAGGCCTGTTAGCTGGCCTTTTGTGGTGCTTGGCCTGATGATAGGGGCGGGGGCCGGGGTGTGCCGGGCGGTGCCGGAGGTCAGCTGAGCGGGTTGCTGACGTGGGCGGACTTTCGTGTTCGCGTCTGATGCGGGAATCTCGCGTCCTGCTGGCCGCTGGTCCGGCTGCCGATGGTGAGCGCCCGGCGGGTGCGCAGGCCGGGGGATGTGGCATTGCAGTACCGATATCCGCGTTTGCCGCCCGGGGATCGCGTTTGATGCAAGTATCTCCATCCTGATGCGATGGTGAGTCGCTGTCCTGGGCAGTCGGCGAAGAGGGGGCCTGATGAGGATGACCACGGGGATGCCGCGCGCTTGCGCGCGGGGACTGTCCCTGCCCGGTTCCGGGCCAGGGTGACCGGCGGCAGCCCGGTGCCGGGCACGGGCCATGCGGTCCTGGTTCCGGGGGTGGCGTTGCTGCGCCCTGAGGAGCAGGTACTGGAGGCGATGCTAGCGGGCTGGGCCGGCCAGCAGGCTGCCCGCGGCCTGGGCAGCGAGACGATCAGCGGCCGGCAGGAGCGGATACGGGCCTTCACCGATCACGCGGGGTGCCCGCCGTGGCTGTGGACGCCGCAGCTGTTCGAGGAGTGGTGCGCTGACCTGCGCTCGGTTCATCATGTGGCGGCCTCGACGCTGCGCGGGCAGGCCGGGGCCGTCCGGTTGTTCTGCGAGTACCTGACCGATCCGGTCTATGCGTGGACGGAGGTGTGCTGGGGGTATTTCGGCACGCACCCGGTGCAGGTCTGCACCCGGTGGAACACTCCCCGCCATGTTCAGGACGGCGAATCAGGCCCTGAGCGCCGCGCGTTCACCGTCGCCGAGCTGCAGGTGTTCTTCGACCATCTCGATGACCGGGTCGCGGCGGTCCACGGGTCGGGGCGCAAGGGCTGGCTGCCCGCGTTCCGGGATGCAGTGCTGGTCAAGACCGCGTACGCGTTCGGGCTGCGACGCCGTGAGGTCTCGATGCTCGACCTGGCTGATCTGTCAGCCAATCCGCGGGCCCCGGAGTTCGGCAGGTACGGGGTGTGCCGGGTCCGCTATGGCAAGGCCAGCGCCGGGTCGGCGCCGAAGCGGCGCAGCGTCCTGACGGTCTGGGGATGGCTGCCGGAGATCCTGGAGCAGTGGATCACCGAAGTCCGGCCGGCGCTGGCCCGCGACGGCACGGCAGCGCTGTGGCCATCGGAGCGCGGCGGCCGGATCGGCCTGTCGGCGATCGACCGGCGGTTCGCCGCCGAGCGCGACGTGCTGGGCCTGGACGCGGCGCTGGAGTTCCACTCACTGCGCCGCTCCCACATCACCCACCTGATCGAGGCAGGCTGGGATCCGCTATTCGTCCAGCAGCAGGCCGGCCACGCCCACGCCTCTACCACGTCGCTGTACACGAACTCTCGGGAATTGCATCAGATGGGAGAGAAACCGCAGGTCGCCATGTCAGGGCCGTACTCTTCGGGGCTTTCGAGGGGTCTCGGCATGGCTGCCTGATCAGGTGATTTGCCAGGGAGATCCCGCTTGGTGCAAGATCTGCCCTTGAAACGGGCTGGATTTTGGCGGGCGGAGGACCGGTTGCGACAGGCTGATCTTGCGGGTGCGGCTCATATGGAGCTGGTCTCGGGCGTGGTGCAGTTGCGTCCGGAGGACGCGATGGTCGAGGCGATGCTGAGGGGCTGGCGGGCGCAGCAGAGGGCGCGCGGGCTGAGGGAGGACACGGTCGCGCCCCGGGAGCGGCTGGTGCGCCGGTTCCTGGAGTTCACCAACGAGTATCCGTGGGCGTGGTCGCCGGGGCATATGGACGAGTGGTCGCTGTCGCTGACCGCCGAGCTGCACTTGGCGCCGTCGACGGTCCGCAGCTACCAGTGCTCGCTCCGGCAGTTCAGCGAGTTCCTGATCGATGGCCGGTATGGCTGGGCGGTGGCGTGTGAGCAGGCGTTCGGTCCCGGGCAGCATCCGGTGGCGATCGCTCATGAGTGGAACACGATCGCTCATCTCAACGACTACGAGGGCAATCCCGAGGCCCGGCCATTCACCCGCGCCGAGCTGCAGCGGTTCCTGGATTACGCCGATGAGCAGGTGGAGCGGGCGGTGGGGTCCAGGCGGAAGGGCGCGCTGGCCGCCTACCGGGACGCGACCTTGTTCAAGGTGATCTACGGGTGGGGGCTGCGGCGCACCGAGACCTCCAAGCTGGATGTGGCGGACTTCGGCCGGAATCCGGCGGCTCCGCAGTTCGGCCGGTACGGGATGCTCAACGTCCGGTATGGCAAGGCGAAGAAGGGTCAGCCGCCCCGGCGCCGTAACGTCGCCGCGGTGATGGGCTGGGCGGTCGAGGCGGTCACCGACTACGTGGACAACGTGCGGCCCCGGTTCGGATGCGAGGATCATCCGGCATTGTGGGTAACCGAACGCGGAGGCCGGGTGAAGCCAGCGGAGATCAATGCCCGGTTCGTCGCCTACCGGGAGGCCCTCGGCCTCCCGGCCGCCCTGGTCGTCCACAGCCTGAGGCATTCCTACGTCAGTCACCTCACTGAAGATGGCGTTGACCGCCGCTTCATCCAGGTCAATGTGGGTCACGAGGCGGATAGTTCGACGGCTGTGTATACGCATGTGAGCAGCGATTTTATGAATACTGCGCTGCACAAGGCGCTGGCTCCGGCCTTCGGCTCCGGCCACGGGACCAGTCGCGGGCGAGAGGAGCATTGATGTCCGCCAAGCTGGACTACCAGTGGCATCTGCGTCAGGTGATGGCCACCCGCGGCATGTTCTCCACCACCGACCTGCTCGGCCCGTTGTCTGAACGCGGGATCAAGCTGTCCTCTAGCCAGGTCTACCGGCTGGTCGTGGACCGGCCCGAGCGCCTTAGCCTGAAGATCCTCATGGCGTTGCTGGACATCCTGGACTGCGACATGGCCGACCTGATCGAACCTGTCGCCGTCGCCCGGCCTGCCAGGAAAACCAAGGTTGCTGGCGGCGGGCAAGGCGTCGGGGACCTGCGGCCCAAGCGGGCCCGGATTACGTCGGCCGGCCAGTGACCACGACGGCTGAAGCGGTCACCGATCCGGTCGGGACGGTCGTCTCCCTGGTGACCGCGGCCGACCCTGCGCTCGGGCATGACCTGGTCCGCCGGGTCGTCGAGCAGGTCGGCGGCGGCCGGTCCAAGCGGCGCCGCCTAGCCGCGGAGCTGGCTGGTAACCCGTCGGTGCTGACCACCGGGCGGTCTCCGGCTTCCAAGGTTGCGGGTGAGCTCATGCTTGCTTTGCGGGCCGTCGGCGCGGCCGGGATCTCGCCGCCGTGGTGCGCGGACTGCGGACGCCGGGTCACCTCGATGCAGCGCCGGGGCGAGCACTGGTACTGCGCGCCCTGCTATGTCCGCCCGGAGACCTGTGCGGGCTGCGGGAGCATGCGGCAAGTCGCGTTCCGCGACCGGCAGGGCCGGCCGCGCTGCAGCCAGTGTCCTGACCGGGACACCCGTGATCCGCTCCTGGTGCTCGTCGAGGTCATTACGATGACCGATCCCGGCCTGCCGGCCGAAGCGGTCACCGCAGCGATCGAGGCGACCGTCACCAAGCAGGCTCACCTGCAGAAACTGGCGTGGCTTCTGCAGGACAAACCCGGACTACTCACCGGGGACGGCGCGGAAGCGCCGTCCCCGGTGGTGCTGCGGCTCATCGGCGCTCTGTGCGAGGCCGGAGCCGCCCGCATCCGGCGTCCCGCCTGCCCGCGCTGCCGGCGCGTGGTCGCGTTGAGCAAGCGACGGGACGGGCTGAGGATCTGCCGCAACTGCTGTGCCCGCGCCCGAGCCGTCCCTTGCGCGAAATGCGGAACAGCACGCGAGCCGGCCGCCCGCGACGGCCAGGGCCGCCCGTTGTGCCCGTACTGCCTGGTCAGCGATCCGGTCAACCTTGAAGACTGCGTCCGCCGCCGCCGTCGCAGACAGGTCAGCACCCGCACGCCCGAAGGGCCGGTCTGTGCCACCTGCAACCCGCCCGGCATCCTGACTTGCAGCAGCTGCGGACGCACCGCCCCCTGCACCGTCTCCAAGATCACCGGCCAGCCGCGGTGCGGAGCATGCACCCGGTCATGGGCACGGTGCTCAACGTGCGGGCAGCTCGCCCCGGTCCGCGCCGGCACGCGTGACGCACCCCTGTGCGGAGACTGCGCCATCCCGGACCCGGGCTTCTTCAAGACCTGCCCCGGCTGCGGCAGCACCGGACGCCTGATCGCCGGAGCATGCCGCCGCTGCCATCTCCGTCAGCGGCTTGACGACCTGCTCGCCGACGGCACCGGCAACGTCCACCCCGAGCTGCAGGTCCTGCACCAGACGCTGGCGACCGCTGACCGGCCAGCCGCCGTCTTGACCTGGCTCTCCAGCACCACCTCGCAGACCATGCTTACCGAACTCGCCGCAGGCCTGCGCCCGCTCACTCATGCCGCGTTCGACGAACTGCCCGCGAGCAAGCCACTGGCGCATCTGCGCAGCGTCCTGGTCGCCACCGGAACGCTGCCCGCCCGCGACGAGCATCTCGTCCAGCTCGGACGCTGGATCACGCAGACCGTCGCCAGCCGGGCCGGCCGACAGGAGAAGGAGATCCTGCACCGCTATGCGGTCTGGCATGTGCTGCGCCGGCTGCGCCAGCGGACCCGCGGCACCCATGCGACCTGCGGCCAGGCTGACGCCGCCCGCCGGAACATCGCCGCCGCCGTGGCGTTCCTGAACTGGCTGACCGCACGCGGGCTCACGCTGGCCTCCTGCCCGCAGGGCGATCTCGACGAGTGGATGGCCGCGGCGAGCATCAGCCAGCGCGGCCCTGCCGGGCACTTCATCCGCTGGGCCCGCAGCCAGAAGCTGACCAGCCTGAGCTTCCCTGCCACCCGGTGGGCAGGTCCCACCCGCGTCATCGACGCCGAAGGACGCTGGGCACAAGCCCGGCGCCTGCTACATGACGACGCCCTCAAGCCCGAGGACCGGGTCGCCGGGCTGCTCGTCCTGCTTCACGCCCAGCAGCCCGCCACCATCAGCCGCCTCACTCTCGGCCACGTCCAGCCCAGCATCAGCGGAGTGCACCTGCGGCTCGGCCGGGAACCCGTCGTACTCCCCGAACCGCTCGCCGGCCTGATCCTTCACCTGGCCGCTACCCGCCAGGGCCACGCCACCACCGGAGACCAGGGCACCTCCCCATGGCTGCTGCCCGGCGGACGCCCCGGCCAGCCGATCAGCCCCGACCGCCTCCGCGACCGCCTCCGCCAGATCGGCATCCACCCCGGCCCAGCCCGCTCCACCGCCCTGTTCCAGCTCGCCACCGAACTCCCCGCCGCGATCCTGGCCCGCATGCTCGGCATCCACATCGACGTCGCCGTCGCCGTCGCCTGGCAGCGTATCTCCGCCGGCGACTGGATGACCTACGCCGCCGACGTCAGCCACCGCCTGGAAAACTGACCCGATGGCCGGACTGCCCGAACTGGACATAACCCGCGTACGGCGCTGGTGCGAGCAGCGCGTCCCCGCGCACGCACGCGACCAGGTCCGCGTCGAGTGCGAAGTCGCACCCCAGCACCTCACCATCCTCGAGTGCAGGCCGCCGTGGCGTCAGGGCACCGGCTCGGAATGGACCCGGTTCCCCATCGCCCGGCTCCGCTACACACAGGCCTCCGGCACGTGGGCGTTGTACTGGCGCGACCGCAACCTGCGTTTTCACCGCTACGACCAGATCGAACCATCACCACAGATCGACGATCTCCTCCGCGAGATCGACCGCGACCCGATCGCGATCTTCTGGGGATAGGACAGCCAGCCTGACACATTCGGACAGTCCTGATATCCGACTGTGCCGTTA
>Ga0210390_10000835_pt1 | contig 31305 bp, 26 predicted proteins | sample IncBWH11OmetaG_FD_161050 | JGI IMG/M metagenome (GOLD analysis project Ga0210390, IMG submission 161050) | Forest soil microbial communities from Barre Woods Harvard Forest LTER site, Petersham, Massachusetts, United States - Inc-BW-H-11-O ...
CGCGTCGACAACCCGGAAGTAGGCGACCGCCGAAATGTCGACGCTGACGTTGTCGCGGGTGATGATGCCCTGGGACTGGATCGGCATCGTCACAATTCGCAGCGACACCTTCATCAGCTGATCGATGACAGGGATGATCACGGCCAGCCCGGGGTCCTTAACACCCACCACCTTGCCGAGGCGGAACAACACACCCTTCTCGTATTGGGTCACCACTCTGATCGACAACGACAACACGATCAGGGCGACAACGAGGAGCACCGCAACCAGGATGATCAAAGCCTTCATAGCATGTCCTTCATAGATATCGAGGAATTAGGGTTTGGCCCTCGACCGCGGATGAAGCCGTTTTTGCGCACGATGAAGTCGGCGAGGCAGCCGTCGTCGGGATCTGGGGCGCCAGAAGAAAGGTGGGTTGATGGCTGCGGTACACATCGGTCACCGTCGGCTCGTTCACCGGGTCGTCGAGCAGGGAAACGCCGGTGTTGGCACAGGAAACAAGTGAAGTGGTCATGGTGACCTGACGTGCATTGGATCACCGGCTTGTGGGGGTTCGGAGCCAATGCTCCTTGAGTTAAGCGGCGGACGGCTCAACTCATCCCGGACGAGCTGAAATTCTCAGCACCCTTGACGCTACACCCGTTGGACTGCTCGTACCGACTACCTATCCCACCAAGCTCGCGCAACGTGCGGTGATTGAACCACACACGACGACTGTTGAGACGAAGTGTGCGAGCGACGGGCCGGCACGCGTTCGAACAAGCAGAAACCGGAACGGTGACCACGCTGGCACAGCATGGATTGGGTCGTCTGATGCCATTCGCATGATCGCACCGAATTATGCTATGGCGCAGCGTGATTCCGCTCGGTACCCGGTCCAGTCGGCTCGCTGTTGGCAGTCGCGGCATTCCGTCGTGCTGTGACGTGCGCCCCCGAATGGGCGCTCGCGACTACTCTCGCACCTGACGATTGACGAGACCCGTAACGAATCGGGAATCGATCTCTTCACCTCCGTCACCGTAGTAGACGCGGTACTTCCCGATCACCGGCGTCTCCCCGTCTGAGTACTTGTCAGTGCCGCGCTTTTTGCTGTCGGCCGTTTGCGTGACTTTGATCCATCGTCCAGACCGGGGGTCTTGGAGCATGTCACCTTCGCGGATCTCCGACAGCGGCACCTGTTCTATGGCATGTTCCGAACTCATTGCTCTCCCGGATCGTCGTGCTAGGTCGGCTACGTCCACTCGTCGAGAGATCGTCCCGCCGATCACCATGAGGATTCTCCCGCCAACGCCACCGGTCAATCACAGATTTACCGATGGCTGCTGAACCGAGGCGGGATGACGGCAGGTTGGGCTCGTCAAATTACCATTCCGTCTCCGCTCAGGTGGTCGGGCTGCAGAGTGCTTTCGTCCTGTTGCCGTCGCAGCAGACTACAGGCGCGACAGTGTGCTTCCACGCCGCCGCTGTCGGCGTAATATCCTTCTGACAACCATCTTGTGACGGTTGCACCACGGGTCGGGTGCTGGGCTTCGGTGTCGATTCCCGGCTCCGCCAAGACTATTGAGCGCAGGTATGACGGAGTTCACCGAGGACGCCGACGGCTTACCGTTGGGGTCGCTGAGCGCGCAGCGGGCTAGCGCTGATGCCGCCGACTTGCGGGCCGGGATCGACGACCTGGCGGGCTTGGTGGCGGGCAGTCTGGGGTTGCCTGAGTTGCTGACTGAGGTATCGACGTTCGCGGTGCACGCGATACCGGGCGCCGACGGTGCCGGGGTGACCTTGTTGCAGCTCGACCAGCTGGACAACATGGTGGAGGCGTTGGCGGCCAGCGCCCCGTTTGTCGCCGAGATCGACGAAATTCAGTACGTGACCCTCAGGGAGGGGCCCTGCATCACCGCGGCACTGGAGCGGCGCACGGTGCGGTCTGGGTCGTTGGGTGGGGAGAAGATGTGGCCGCGGTTCGGTCCCCGAGTGGGCCGCTTGGGCGTGCACAGTGCGCTGTCGCTGCCGCTGCTGCTGTCGGATCAGGTGATCGGCGCGATCAATGTCTACGCCCACGGCAAAGACGTCTTCGATGAGCACGCCGCCAAACTGGGGGAACTGTTCGCCAAACCCGCGGCAGTGGCGGTGCATAACGCCCAGGTCCTCGCGCACGCGATGGCGCTGACCGCCCAGTTGCAGAAGGCGCTGTCGACGCGCCCGGTTATCGATCAGGCGATCGGCCTGATCCGGGGACGCAGCGGGCGCAGCGCCGAGGAGGCGTTTACTCAGCTGCGGGCGATCAGCCAAGCCGAACACCGCAAATTGGCTGAGGTAGCCCAACACATCGTCGATGAAGCCGTGCGCCGCGCCCGCGCCCGACGCAACCCGATCTGAGCCCGAACCGCCAGGTCGGCCCGCGGCCGAACTGCCGCTGCACGGTGTAACGCGCGTAGGTTGGAGAATGGGAAAACAGTCAACGCGACGGGTCCTGGCTTGCGTCGCGGGTTCCCCACCCTGCAGGCGGCTCGCCTGTTGGGCACCGGCAGGCTCGATCCGCGCTCGGGAGCGCCCAGCGGAGCAATCCCGTCATGAAGATCAGTGCGGCCCTGGCCGCCGATTTGGGCATCCTTACCGCCGCCCTGGATGGGCCCGACGCCGATGTGCTGCACAGTCTGCACCAATTGGGCGTCGACGCCCAAGCGGCGGTGCCCACCTATCTCGGTCTGAGCGTGACCTTCGACGGCAGTGATCCGCCGTTCACGTTCACCACCCTCGAGGACGGCACGGCCGACAATGTTCGCACCTCGCTTCGGCTCACGCCGCTGGCCCGTGTCGATGACGGCCGGGCGGCGCCTTCGGTTGCCCTCATCCTTTACGCGGAGACGCCGGGAACATTTGTCGACCTCACCGCCGACCTCGCGTGGCTAACCGGCCGTCCGCCCAGCGACTTCGCGCTCGATCAGCACCGGAGCGTCCCCGCCGGGTCGGACGCCGGGACATCTCTGCGAGCGGCGTCGGTCGTCAACCAGGCTATCGGGGTACTCATCGGCCGCGGCTACACCCCACGGCAAGCACATTCGAAATTGGACACCCAAGCTGATGGCGCGGGTACCGATCGATACACCACCGCGCAGTTCATCCTCGACACGCTCACAGCCGAGAACCCGGCCGACGCCGAGCGCGCCGATCAGGAGCCCAACATGGGCTGAGTGTGCAAGCACGGAAAAACTGCGCTGCGCGGTGGCTCATTGTGCCCGCGCCGTATAGCGTCTCGGCCCAGTCACTCGCGCCGGAGGCAGTCAGCAGTTCACAATGATTCCGGGTCGGTGACATGCCGATGAGAGGGACTGAATGATCGACAAAGAGCAAGCGCAGCACATGACAGATGTTGCCGGCGAATGCAATCGGCTCAACGAGATATCGCAACCACTGGGGTATGCGGTCACCGCGAGCACCAGCCTCGATGACCAATCGACGCAGCAGTTTACGGTTCATCGGCTAGACCAGACCGTCGCCAGCGGCCCCAAGTTCGCGACCACCCAGGAGGTTCGTGCTCACTTCGAGGCAATCGCGAAGCTACCACTCTGGCGACTGGATCTCGTGAACAACAGCGCGATCGTCTTCGATCCAGCGGAGCTCGAGGTCACCGATGCCAGCACCGGACAGAGCTTCAGCTTTAGGGGCTGGGGCTTGGGAGTCGCACAACTCGCGGCAGGCGGCGAGGGCCCAGGCGCTCAGGAGGGGGTAACGAATCTAACTGTCTATTCTGAGGATCCCCCAACTATCGGGAATTGGTACAAGTCAGACGTCGGGTTATAGTGCGCGACCGACTCACCGAGATTTCGCACCCAGGCTAATTTGTTGCGGGCCAAGACAGGTCGTTACCGCCCGGAGCGGCGCCTACAATCACTGCCACACCGGACTCGGCGGCCAAGCACCGCTACCGGTGTGGCCGACCTCTCAGGTCAGGACATCTGGCCGGGGGTACCCGACAGGTGTAGCGTTGTTGTTGCTGGGTCCTTCAGCCAGTCCGGAAGAGTTTGGCTGTACGCCGCTGAACTTGATGAGCGTTTGCTCGCGCCGCACATTTTGACATCTACCCGTTGCATTCGAGAGAGCATGTGCATTTCGCTCATTCGTCGTTAGCCCGGAATTAGGCGGACCACCAACTCCGTGTTCACCCAACCCGTGCACGTTGGTTTGTCGACCACTTGCCCGGCGACCGACCGAGTAAACAACCCTGCCAATGATGCCGGGTGTGCAGCGCGTGCACCGAAGGACGCAACGATCAGCCGGGGCAACGCCAAACCGGCGGCGGGCCAAGGTAAATGACCCGTTCAATCACTGACCCGGGCAAATCCTCCTCCAAACATCCACACAGAAACTAGGTAAATGTCATGATCGGCCTCGGAATCCTTCTTATCGTCCTCGGGCTCCTCCTCCCCGCCCTCATCCCCACCTTCGCCTACGCCCATATTTGCTTGGTCATCGGGGTCATCCTCCTCGTCGTCGGCCTGCTACTGATGGTGATGGGACGGATGGGACACGCCGTCGGCGGCCGCCGCCACTACTACTGACCGGCCCGATGTACTCCCCGGCTCGGCTAGCAGTGGCTGACCGAGCCGGGTGTCGTGGGTCGCGGTTTTCGTTGGCGATCAACGCCGGCAGCCCGAGTTATGAACCCGAAAGAAAGGAGGATAACGATGGCGATCACAGACGTTCCGGCCTTCGCTCACCTGACCGACGCCGACATTGACAACCTGGCCGTTGAGCTGGATGCCATCCGCCAGGACGTTGAAGACTCCCGCGGCGAGCGGGATGCCCGCTACATCCGCCGCACGATCGCCGCGCAACGTGCCTTGGATCTCACCGGCCGGCTCATGCTGGCCGGCAGCTCGAAACGCTCGGCATGGTGGGCGGGAACGGTGACCCTCGGTCTGGCCAAGATCGTCGAGAACATGGAGATCGGCCACAACGTCATGCACGGCCAGTGGGACTGGATGAACGATCCCGAGATCCACTCCTCGACGTGGGAGTGGGACATGATCGGCGTGTCCAAACACTGGCGATCCACCCACAACTTTCAGCACCACAAGTACACCAACATCCTCGGCATGGACGACGACGTGGGCTACAGCACCCTGCGAGTCACCCGTGACCAGCCGTGGGAGGCTGCCCACATCGGCAACCTGCTGTTCAACACCATCCTCGCGCTCGGATTCGAGTGGGGAATTGGCTTGCAGCCCATCGATTTCGGCAAAATCCTCAAGGGCGCCCCGGACCGCGAAACCACCCTCCGGCAGATCCGCGAATTCTCAGCCAAGGCCGGCAGGCAGGTCGTCAAGGACTACGTCGCGTTCCCGGCACTGACCTCGCTGTCGCCGGCGGCGACCTACAAATCGACGCTGAAGGCCAACGTGGTGGCCAACGTGATCCGCAATATCTGGACCTACGCGGTGATCTTCTGTGGGCATTTCCCCGATGGCGCTGAGAAATTCACCAAGACCGACATGATCGGCGAAAGCCGGGGCCAGTGGTATCTGCGCCAAATGCTGGGCAGTGCCAACTTCGACGCCGGGCCCGCGATGCGGTTCATGAGCGGCAATCTGTGCCACCAGATCGAGCACCACCTCTACCCCGATTTGCCCAGCAACCGCCTGCATGAGATCTCGGTGCGGGTCAGGCAGGTCTGCGACAAATACGACCTCCCGTACACGACGGGTTCGTTCCTGATGCAGTACGGCAAGGCGTGGCGCACCATCGCCAAACTGTCGCTGCCGGACCGCTACTTGCGCGCGACCGTCGACGACGCTCCGGAGACCCGCAGCGAGCGGATGTTCGCCGAACTGGAGCCCGGTTTCACCGGGACCGATCTAGCCACAGGGCGCCGCCGCGGGCTCAAGACAGCGATCGCGGCGGTCCGACAATGGCGCCGCGATCAGCGCAGACGGCCGTGATCTACTGGCCGGTAACCTACGGGACCGTAGGTACCGTATAGTCGGCCAGTAGTCCCGCCGGTATGCCAGAACACCGTTGGATGGAGACCAGTTCACGTGACCGAGATGAACTATGTCGATCTGCACGGTGAGCGGGTCGCCTATCGGGACGCAGGGGCCGGCGAGGCGCTGCTGTTGATTCATGGCATGGCGGGAAGTTCGGCGACCTGGCGGGCGGTGATCCCTCAGCTGTCGAAGAAGTATCGGGTGGTGGCACCGGACCTGTTGGGACACGGTGAATCAGCCAAGCCGCGTGGTGACTATTCGCTGGGTGCGTTCGCTGCGTCGTTGCGTGATCTGCTCGATGAACTAGGGATCAGCCGGGCGACGGTGATCGGTCAATCCCTCGGTGGCGGTGTGGCCATGCAGTTCACCTATCAACATCGCGACTACTGCCAGCGACTGGCTCTCATCAGCAGCGGTGGCCTCGGCCCTGACCTGAACTGGATCTTGCGGATCCTGTCGGCACCCGGAGCCGAGCTGCTGCTGCCAGTGGTCGCGCCGCGGCCCGTATTGAACGTCGGCAACAAGCTGGGGTCGTGGCTCACGTCGGCGGGGATCCAGTCGCCGCGCGCCAGCGAAATGTGGAGCGCTTATTCCTCGTTAGCGGATCAGCAGACACGGCAAGCATTCCTACGTACGTTGCGCTCGGTGGTCGACTACCGCGGCCAGGCGGTCAGTGCGCTCGGCAAGATCCATGTCAGTCATGGGTTACCCACCTTGCTGATCTGGGGTGAGCAGGATCGGATCATTCCTGTCGCTCATGGCTACGCCGCTCACGACGCCGTGCCGAGTAGTCGACTTGAAGTGCTCGCCGGTGTCGGGCACTTCCCGCATGTCGAGTCCCCGACAGCGGTCGTGGACATCCTTGACGACTTCATCGCCACCACAGGGCGGGATGTCGATCTGACGAATCGAAAAACCTGATCATCCAGCGGGAGCGACCGGCTGATCAGATTACTGATCGTAGGGTGCGGCGACATCTGCGCGGCGATCCGCATCGGTTGACTGCCATCGGCGGTCTTGCCGCGTTGTCGTTGGACGCATTGTCCAGCGTTGCCTACGGTCCCGAAGCGATCGTCTTGGTTTTGGTCGCCGCGGGTACCGCCGCAGTGCGGTTGACCCTACCGATCGCGATGGCGATCACGGTGCTGCTGTTGGTGTTGGTGGTCTCCTACCGGCAAGTGATCGCGGTCCACCCGAACGGCGGCGGGGCCTACGCAGTGGCCAAAAAGGACCTCGGCCGAGCGGTGAGCTTGTTGGCTGCGGCGAGCCTGGTCGTCGACTACGTGCTGACGGTTGCGGTGAGTCTGGCGGCCGGGGCAGCCAGTCTGGGCAGCGTCTTTCCGGTGATGGCCCATCACCTGCTGGGCGTGACGTTGGCGGGGCTTGCGCTGATCACCGCCATCAACCTGGTCGGAATCGCCGAATCGGCCAAGGTGCTGATGGGACCGACGATGGTGTTCGTCGTCAGTATCTTCGCCATCATCATCGTCGGGTTCATCCGTCCGCATCCGGTAGCCGTTATCGGTGCGGATCTGGGCCCCATCCGTGCGACCGAAGCACTGGGGGTGGTGTTGATTCTCAAGGCGTTTGCAGCGGGTTGTTCGTCGCTGACCGGAGTCGAGGCAATCGCCAACGCGGTGCCCCAATTCCGGACGCCCATCGTCAAGCGGGCCCAACACACCGAGGTCGCGTTGGGAGTGTTGCTGGCAGCCATGCTTCTTGGCCTGGCCGCGTTGATCAAGCTGCATCAAGTGACACCGCGCGGCGACGTCACCGTACTCGCGCAGCTGTCGGCGGGAGCTTTTGGAACCGGGTGGCCGTTCTACGTGACCAACCTCGCGGTAACTCTGGTGTTGGCTCTCGCGGCGAACACCAGCTTTGGTGGTCTGCCGGTGTTGATGCAGCTGCTGGCCAAGGACCACCGGCTGCCGCACCTGTTCACGCTTCGCGCCGAACGTCCCGTGTACCGGTACGGCGTTGCCGCTTTAGGCGTGCTGTCCGCCGCGGTGCTACTCCTCGTCGGTGCCGAAACCCACCGGTTGTTGCCCGTGTTCGCGATCGGCGTCTTTATCGGATTCACGATCAGCCAAACCGGACTGGTCCGGCACTGGCTGCAACAACGCGGCCGCGGCTGGGTGGGCAAGGCAGCACTCAACGGGACCGGGGCGGTACTCACCGCCGTGGCGGGAGTGGTGCTCTTCGCCAGCAAATTCACCGAGGGTGCCTGGCTGCTGCTGCTGCTCGTGCCGGGGCTGATGCTGCTCTTCGATCGGATCGAACGCTACTACTATCACGTCGCGGAACAGTTGGATCTAGGACGGCCGCCACCAAAACCCGTTCCGGGACCTGCCCACGAAGCGGGCGACGCAATGGTCATCGTGCCGGTCATCACGATCAGCAAGGTCGTGGGGCATGCGTTGCAGGTCGCGATGCGGCTTGGCGGAGAAGTGGTCCCGGTGACCGTCGACACCGACCCCGACGCCAACCGTCGGCTCTGCGAACTCTGGAAAGAATGGGACCCCGGGGTTGACCTACGGGTGCTGCCCAGCCCGCACCGCACCCTGGTGGCGCCCACCGTCGGTTTCGTCCGAACCCAAGTCGAACAGGGACGCTTCGTTATTGTCTTGCTCGCCTACATCGAACCGAGGCGCCGGCGCTACCGAATCCTGCACAACCAACGAGGCCCGTTGCTCGCCACAACAATTCGCGCACGCACCGACGCTATCGTCGCCACGCTTCCGGTTCGCTTGGACTGAGCATCTGCCCACCGCTCCCAAGGCTGCAGATCTCCGATCGACGCACCCAAAGGTCTGATCCACAGGACTTGACAATTGCCCCCGCGCGGTGGAACGTCAACTGAGTTGAGACTCTCAACCAGTCCGGGATGAGGTCGGCCGTCCGCCGCTGTCCTCGCAGAGCGTTAGCTCGCGCCGAACACACCGGTGACAACCGCATGTCGGGGATCACCATGAATGCTCGTCCTACCACCTCCATGCCGCCGGTCGGCGGCTTTCTTTCCCAGCCAAGAGAGCGTCACACCACACGGTTAGCACATCGCCGGGTGACGTCGTCGGTAGCCGTCATCAGCGCCCACGGCCACATCGACGCATCCAACGGTGACATTGTGACCGAGTACACGCTGGGGCATCTGATGCGTTGCCGCGGGCTGATCCTTGATCTGCGCGGCCTGGATTTCTTTGGAACCGACGGTTTCTCGGCGCTGCACAGAGTCTCCGTCTGCTGCGCGCGCGCCGGCATAGCCTGGGCAGTAGTGTCCGGTGAGGCAGTCTCCCGGGTGCTGCGGATCGTTGACCCACAGGGCTTGCTACCCACTGCCGGCACCGTCGAGGCCGCGATAGCTATCGTCAAAGACCAGCCCCACCGTCCACCACGCCCATCGCGAGCCGCAGGGATCCCCGACAATCCTCGACGAGATGCGAACGCACGGTGTGCTTAGTGCAGACCCTGACACCAGCGATCGCCAAGCTCGATGGTCCTGCGTTGACGGTGGTTGACCCTGGAGTTTGAAGACGCGAAATCTGAGGTTGCGGAGTGCGGCGCCGGCAGGGAATGTCGAGACCGCGCCGACCCTGACGGTTAATGTGTTGCGAGGGTTGGTGGCTCGCGCGACGACGCCGCTGATTGTTGCTCGCCACAATGTCTTATTTTGTTGTGCTTAGCTAAGTGGTATCGATAGCCGCTCGGACACTGGATGAGAAGGAGCAAGCATGATGCTGTCAAGGCGTGCCATGCGTAGCGCACTGGTGGGAGCGATCGGCACTTCGGCGATGACCGGTGCAATGCTGTTTGGGGGCGCCTCGTTGGCGTCTGCTGAGCCCACGCCTGCACCGCCACCTCCGGCCCCTGCGGCCCCGGCGCCTGGGTGCACGGCCGCCGATTTGGCGCAGGCGTCGGGTACAGTCGGGACCGCGATGGCGGGCTATCTGTTTAGCCACCCGGACGTCAACAACTTCTTCACCGGCCTTCGTGGGCAGCCGAACGAGGAGATTCGCGGCGACGTCAAGAACTACATGGACGCCAACCCCCAGGTTGAGTCCGAAATCAACGGGATCCGCCAACCCCTCACCGACCTGAGCGATCGCTGCGATTACCATCCTAATTCGGCTCAATAGTCACCTAAGTGGTGTTATGCCCGACCATCACCTTCGACATAGATAGGCCAGTCACGCCGGTGAGGAGACAAGCAAGATGAGTCATTGGTTACGGTCAGGGACTATCACGGCGGCGACCGTCTTGGCGCTCGCGACCGTCCCCGGGGCGATCGTCACTATTCCCGCACCCGGCGTCGCTAACGCCGACGTCTGCGCAAGCGCCGGACGCCGGGTATCGGTGAGTGGCTGCGCGAACCTCGCCGACGCCGTTGCGCCGTACGTTCCGCCGCCGGCGTACTACGCTCCCATGCCGAACGATCCACCGCCGCCCCCGAACGTCACCGGATGTGTCGGCTACAACGGTCGGTGGGTCAACGCCTCCGGGTGCCATTAAGCCCTTCCCCTATCGCAACCAACCACATAGCCACCGGATCGCTTTGGCGTCCGGTGTGCAGCGCCGAGCGGGTCGGGGTGCGCACGCTCACACCGCTGCCGGTTTCGGGAGATAAATCTCGCGCGGGGGGTTGTCGTCTGGGTACCCGGCTCGACCGGGATGGCTGCCATTGCACGCTCGGCCATCGCCGTGATCGTGAGGCTCGGATTTACGCCGGGATTGGCCGGGATGACCGCGCCGTCGCAGATAAGCAGGTTCTGGTAGCCGATGGAGTGGCCCGCCTAGAGGCTCAGCGGCTCACCGAGATTGGACGGTACTGACTTGCCGACGGCGGTAGACGTTTGTCGATAGCGACCGTCGGTGAGGTCCTGATACCAGGTCCTTTCCCCCGGAGCGGGCAGCCCGGCCTGTTGTAGTGCGGTCGACAGTGGGCGGTAGGAGGGTGTGAGCGGTATGCGGTCAACAACGTGGACCATGGCGGGACGCTGGTCCCGGGGGAGGCCGCCCAACGCGGTGGTCAGGCTAGCCGCGGTGAGGACGCCGCCTTTGCCAAGCGTCACGGCCGCGACCGCGACGTCGTGCGTGTCGGTCGCAACCGGATAGACCACGGCCAGGTCAATCACCGTGATGTCGCCAAGGGCGTCGCAAATCGGCTGGCAGAAGACCGGTCCGCGCACCGACTGGATCACGGTGTTCCTGTTGTCGACGAACCAATAGTCGCCGTCGCTGTCGCGGCGAAACAGGTGGTCCGTGCTGATCCAGGTGTCTCCCTCGGCGAATACCCCGCGCATCGACACCCTCGCGGCATCGTGTCCGGAGCGCGGCTTTGCGAGCAGCACGCCCACCTCGCCGACCGCACAAGGACGCACGAAACCGTGGTCATCCTCGATGAATCGGCCCATCGTGGCGTCGTAGCCGCCGAGCCGAATCTCGGTGCTGCCCGGCAGCGGCCGACCCTTGGCCCCGATCTTCGTGCCGGCGACATTGGCCAGCACCGCGTCCCCCTCGGTGGATGCATAGAATTCCAGCACTCGGGCCGGGGCGAATCGGTCGGTGACCTTCTGCCATAGCCCGATCGGCATTCCGGCTCCGATGAACAGACGGATCGGATGATGTTCGGCAAGCTCGGGCGACGTCGCGTCCACCAATTCGAGCAGCATGGCCCAGGTGTAGGACACCACCGTGACCCCGTAACGGTGGACCTCGTCGGCGAACCGCATTGGGTCGACGCCACGGGTCAACGCGATGCGCGCCCCGCCGGCGACCGCGCCGCCGAGGCCGACCATCAGACCCGACGGATGGTGCAGCGGGGTCAGGCAATAGATCGTGTCACGGTGGCCTAGCGCGGCGGCAGTGGCCGTGCCGTAGGCCGACAGCGCCCACCGATGATTGGTGACCTCCTTGACCACTCGGCGCCCTCCCGTCGTGCTGAAGAACACGAAGGCGAGATCACTTGCCCGGCCCGGGTTCGGCCGATACCACTGCGGCAGCCGCTCCTCGGCCAGGTCGAGGCGGTCCAGCTCGACGACCCGGTCCGACTCGGTTCGGCCGAGGTCCGCGGTGCGGCCGTGACCGAGGACGAGCACCCTGGCGCCGATCGCGGCCGCCGCCGCCAGATGGTTTGGGTCCGTGACGATGTCGGCCACCTCGCACAGCCGGACGGCGGCGGCGAGGTCATCGTCCGGGGGTAGCAACACCGCCACCGCGCCGAGCCGCGACAGTGCCGCGATCGCGGCTACTGCGCTGGGGCTGGTATCCATCAACACACCGACGTGGGCTCCCTGACGGATACCGACGGCGATGAGGCCACGCACCACCTCGTCGATGCGGCAATCAACCACCGCGTTGGTGTGGACCCGATCCTCGAAGAGGAAGCATTCCTCTTCAGGCGCTCTGTTCGCCTGTTCGGCCATCAACCCGCCCAGCGACACCCGGGTATGGGGTTGCAGCCGACCGAGGCGGGCGAGCCGAGGCAGGGTACGCACGGCCTCCCCGGCGACCTCCCTGCCGCTGCGCGCCGCGCCCATCGCGGCGTCGGCCAACCCCAGGCTCACGCCGATGCCCAGCTCGGCCAGCGCACCCGCCGAGTGACCGATACGCGACGACAGCCCGACATCGCCATCGATCCTCACGCTGGGGTCGGCCTCCATCGCATGCACGCCTTCCGGCCTGGGCCCTTGACCGTCTCGCCACAGCACCCAATTACCGACGGTGGGCCACGTGTGCGTGGCGGCGGTCGATCCGACAACGAGCCCGAAATGACCTGCCCGCAATAGCACCTCGGACACCTCGGCGCGGGGGGCGGCCCGCCGGATTCCTCGCACGGACGCGGGTTGGCCGATGTTATCGATCTCGCCGACGAACGCAAGGACCGGACAGCTGATTTCCGCGAGCGTGATCAACGTGCCATCGATCACGGCGCCGCCGGCCATCATGCGGTTATGGACCACGAACTGCCGTAACAGTTCGGCGACCGCGGGACCCGACCATGCCACCCAGCCCTCCACTTCGAGGAAGCGGCGTTGCTGTTCCCTGGGCAGCAACGCCTCTCGGTCATGGAGTTGACGTAGAAAGTCCCACCGCGCCCGGACCGTTTTGATCGGGTCCAGAAGTTGAAACCCGGTACGGGCCATCCATCCGGACACCGAGAGGCGGTTAAAGACATGATCGGCGATCAGCTGGGCGCCGCGGCCCGCCAGGGCCGCGGAAATTCCGAACGGCAGACCGCTGAGCGAATCGACGGCGGCGCCGAATGTGATGACGCTGGCCAGGCCCTCGGAACGTCGGTAAGCCGCGGTTTGATAGCAGAACATGCCGCCCTGTGAGTAGCCCGCCAAATGCACCTCGCGGCCGGTGTTTGCCTGTACCGAGTCGATGACCCGGCTCAGCGCGACGACATGGTCGCTCAACGTGCGCTCGAGCCCACCGGTCTCCCGGTCCGGTGAGCCGAAGTCCACCACCCACGGGTCTACACCTAGATCATGCAGGACTCCGACCGCGCCCTGGTCTCTGGTGACGTCGAACACGTTGGCTGACATCATCATCGGCGGCACAAGTACTACCGGCGGCCGCGACGGGTCATTCGCGCCGTCGGGGAAGTAGCGTCGTAGCCGGTACATGTCGCATCGCTCCATGATCTGAAACGGCGACGGACGGGACCCAGTCTGAAGGCCACCGAACCGCAGCACCTCGACACCGGTCCGCGTGGTCGCGACGATCCGGTTCACGGGACCGGCGATCAGGTCGCTACCCCACGTCACCGGTACCACACGCCACACCGACGCTCGCGCTGATCACACAGCTGCCGAGGTCATAAATTCGACACTACGCGCAGCGAGGGTGCCGCGGCGGCAGGCCAACACCGGGAAACCCTTGTCATTCGGACACACGTATGTCTCGTCCGTCAACGGCGGAGCCCGGGACCTGGGGCCGGTTGCCGTTGGCGATACTGGACGAATGCCGAGCACCGATTTCCACCCCGATCTCCGCAGAGTCGCCCGCCTCGCCCCCCGGGGAATGATCGGTCCGCGGACGTTGCGGCTCATCCGGGCGCTGAGCGGCCTGCAACCCAGCAGGAGCCACGACGGCCTCGAGGTCCTCATCCTGAGCTCCGGTGTCGGTGTACGGCTGCACCGACCGATCGACGTCAGCCAACCCACACCCGCAATGCTGTGGATCCATGGCGGCGGTTATGTGATGGGGAACGCACAGCAGGACGACCGGCTGTGCCATCGCTTCTGTCGCGAGCTGGGTATAACCGTCGCGGCGGTGGACCATCGACTGGCGCCCGAGCATCCGTACCCCGCACCGTTGGAGGACTGCTACTCGGCGCTGACCTGGCTGGCCGCGCTGCCCGCGGTCGACCCCGCACGGGTGGCGATCGGCGGGGTCAGCGGGGGCGGCGGGCTGGCGGCTGCGCTGGCACTGCTGGCGCGCGACCGCGGCAAGGTGACGCCGGCGCTGCAGCTGCTGGCCTACCCGATGCTCGACGACCGCAGCGCGGCGGGGCCGAACAATCCGAACTACCGGCTGTGGGGCCCGAAAAGCAATCGCTTCGGCTGGGCGTCGTACCTCGGTAATGCCGACCCGCAGGTCGCGGTCCCGGCGCGCCGTGACGATCTGAGCGGACTGCCCCCGGCGTGGATCGGCGTCGGCACCAACGATCTGTTCCACGACGAGGACCTCGCCTACGCCGAACGCCTCACCGCGGCCGGTGTGCCGTGCCATGTCGAAGTGGTCCCCGGAGCTTTCCACGGTTTCGATCAGGTGGTACCGAAAGCTGCTGTGTCACAGTCGTTTTTCGCCAGCCAGTGCGCCAGCCTACGCACCGCCCTGGCTCAGAAGAGCTGATCGGCGACCATGCGCACCAGCGCACCGTTTGCGGTGAGCGACGAACAGCGGGCACTGCGCGGCGCGGTCGCCGACTTGATGACACGACACTCCAGCGAGGCGCAGGTGCGGACACTGATGGCCAGCGACACCGGTCTTGACCGCAAGGTGTGGCAGGACCTGGCGGCCATGGGGCTGACCGGATTACTGATCACCGAGGAGTACGGCGGCGCCGGTGCGAGCCCGGTGGAAATGGGCATCGCGATGGAAGAGATGGGCCGGGTGCTGCTGGTCAGCCCGTTCCTGTCGACAGCGGTGCTGGTGCCCAGCCTGCTGGCCGCAGCCGGCGACGCGACCGAATGCGCCGCGGTGCTGCCTCGGATCGCCGCAGGTGAGCTGGTCGCCAGTGTTGCCTTCGCCGAGGACGACTCGGCTCGGTTGCCGGCGACGATCGCCACGTCCGCGGGCGCCATCGGCAACGCCTGGCATGTCACCGGCTATAAGCACTTCGTGCTCGACGGGCAGTCGGCGGACCTGTTGTATGTGCTGGCCGGAACCGACGCGGGGCCGGCCGTATTCGCCGTCGACGCCGGTGCTGCCGGCTTGGACATGACACCGCTGACCACGGTGGACCCCACCCGAAAGCAATGCCGCCTGCAGTTCGTCGACACCCCGGCACGCCTGGTCGGGCGGCTGGGTGCCGGCGTCGAGGTCTTCACCGCAGCGCTGGACTGCTCGGCGGTGGCATTGGTCAGCGAGCAGGCCGGCGGTGCGCGGTACGCAGTCGAGATGGCCGCCGAGTACGCCAAGACCCGCTACCAGTTCGGCCGTGCGATCGGCAGCTTCCAGGCGGTCAAGCACATGTGCGCCGACATGCTGCTGGAGGCCGAATCGGCGGTGTCCGCGGCGCGCTTCGTCGCCGGATCATTCGCCGAGCAAGCGCCCTCGCGCATCGCGGATCTTGCACTGGCGCAGGCGTATTGCTCGGACGCATTCGTCTTCGTCGCTGCGACCAACATCCAGGTACACGGCGGCATCGGATTCACCTGGGAACATCCGGCGCACCTGTATTTGCGTCGGGCCCGCAGCGACGCCCAGCTGCTGGGCAGCCCGTCGTGGCACCGGGAACGCTACCTGCGGCAGATCGGGGCCTGAACGATGAAGGAAGATGAATTGCGCGACGAGGTCCGAGACTGGTTGGCGGCCAACTGGAATCCCGGAATCGATCGCTCCAGCTGGCACAAACTTGTCGTCGACGCCGGATGGGCGGTGCCCAGTTGGGAACCAGAGTGGTACGGCCGCGGTCTCTCGGAGATCCAATCGCGCCTCGTCGCAGCGGAATTCGCGGCTGCCGGTGCCTCCGGCTGCGGCCACGACCGCGCGAACCTGTTCGCCTGTATCCTGCACGACGCCGGAACCGACGAGCAGAAGCGACGGCTGATTCCGCCGTCAATACGTGGCGAGAGCAAGTGGTGCCTGCTTTACAGCGAGCCCGGTGCGGGATCGGATCTAGCCGGCCTGCGCACCCGCGCCGAACGCCACGGTGACGAGTGGGTGATCAATGGCCAGAAGGTGTGGACGTCGTTCGCCAAAACCGCCGACTACGGCATGCTGGTGGCGCGGACCAACTGGGACGTGCCTAAACACCAGGGCATCAGCTTCTTTATGTTGCCGATGCGTCAGTCCGGCGTGGAAATCCGGCCGATCCACCAGATCACCGACGAATCGGAGTTCAACGAGGTCTTCATCGAAGACGCCCGCGTTCCCGCCGAGAACTTGGTCGGCGAGCTGAACGCCGGCTGGTCGGTCCTGCAGATCGCGCTCGGGTATGAGCGCCGGTTCATGGGCGATCTGGCTCGCACCGCCAAGGACAGCACACGGCCCCAACCCGAAAAGGCCAACCTTCTGGTCGAATTGGCGCGGGAAGCCGCCCGGCTGGACGATCCATACATTCGTCAGCAGATTGCCCGGGTCGACGCGCTGGCCACGGTCAACCGCTGGAACACCCAGCGCTCGAAGGCCGCCGTCGATCGCGGCGAGGCGGCGACGCTGATGGCGCTCGGCAAGATCGCAATGTCGCGGATCCTGCACGAGACGGCCCGCGTCGAGACCGAAATCGTCGGCGCCGAAGCCATGCTGGCCGGACCGGAGAATCCCATCGGTGACGCGGTGACATTCCGGACGATGAACGCCTACTTCACCTCGATCGGTGGTGGGACCGATCAGATTCAACGCAACATCATCGGCGAGCGCGTACTCGGACTGCCCAAAGAACCTGAGCCGTACCGCAACACACCGTTCCGCGATCTACCGCACTGATTGGCCCCGCGGCGACGCGCCGGGTCGATGCTTGAAGTTCGTCGACGTTGCGGTCATCCTGGCAAGATGGTTCCTGGCGAAAAGGCTGTGCGCGGGATCCTCGACCCGGTGGCACGTAAGCTCCGGTTGCCATTCGGGACCCCGGACTTCATCGACCGGATCATCCGCGGAGGCGTGAACCAAGCCGGCCGTCGTACGCTGCAAATGCTGCTGACCACCTGGGATGCCACCGGTGGCGGGCCATTCGCGGCCAGTGCAATCGCCACGGCGGGACTGGCCAAGACGGTTGATATCGCCCAGGGTCTGTTCATCGGCCCGGTCTTCGACCCGCTGCTCAAGGCGCTGGGGGCCGACCAAGTAACCTTTCGCGCCTCGCTGTGCGCCTCTCAAGTCGTCGGTGTGAGCATCATGCGCTACGGGGTGCGGGTCGAGCCGATCGCCTCCATGGATGTCGACGCGTTGGTTGACGCGGTGGCGCCCACGTTGCAACGCTACCTTGTCGGAGAAATAGCCTGATTCACCCTGCTGCGTAGGCGATTTCGCCGCCGATGACCGTCGCGGCGACCATCCCGGCGTCCAGTTCGGCCAGTGCCGTTTCGGGCGATACGCTCAGCACGCAGAGGTCGCCTGGCTCTCCGGGTTGCAGAGTTCGCGCCCGGGTGGGTTGCTCCGGGAAACCAAAAAACATCGTCAAAGCGGTTCGCGCCGAGATACGTTCGTCGTTCCCCAGCACGGCTCCGCTCGGTGTGGTGCGGTGCACCGCCGCCCGCATGGCTGCCCACGGGTCAGGCTGGCCGAACGGCATATCGGTGGACAAGGCGACCGGCACGCCGGCCCGAAGCAGCGACGCCACGCGCCAGAGTTGGTCGTGCTCGACGGCGGGAACCTCGTCGAGATACTGATCGCCGCGCTCGGCGACGAAGTTGGGCTGGGTTATCACGGTCACCGCGAGTTCGGCGAGATCGGTCAGGCAGTCCGGCGGCGCCACGGCGGCGTGTTCGATGCGGTCGCGCGGGTGTGTGCCGGCTTGGCGCAGCGCGGCGATCGTCACCAGCAGCTGGGCCGCGGTCACGCAGTGGATGGCGACCGGGGCGCCGCGGCGGTGCCGGTCGGCGATCCACGCGGCGAGGTGGTCGAGGTTCAGGTCGTCGTCGTGCAGGATGCGCTTGCCGGGCGCCAGGCAGTACACCTGTTGGCGCAGTTCGCCGCGCCGGTGCAGCTCGGCCAACCGCACCACATCGCCCACATCGAGATCCGGTGTGGCATCAGTGATTCCGGTGACTCCGTAGCAGCTCAGCCGATCACTGAGGCCGGCCAGGTTGGTTGCGCCGCGGGTCAGCGCAGCCGACCAGGAGTCGGCGCTGCGCAACCGCCCGTCGGGATGCCCGGCCAGACCGACCCGCACCAAACCCGCCGAGTTGAGGATCCACAGCACGCCGCTGCGGTGCTGCATGCGCAGCGGCACGGTCGGGACCATCGCGTCCAGCGCTGCCCGGTCCAGCGGTCCGGCGACCGAGTCGTGGTAGCCGACGGCGCGGATCCAGCCGTCGTCGCCGGGCTCGGCGCTGGCCAGCACGGTCGCCAGCGCGACACGGTCGCGTACCTGCGGCGGCCCGACCGGAACCGAGGTTTCGACGGCCGCCGCGGAGTGCAGGTGCACGTGGTGATCGTGCAGCCCGGGCAACACGGTTCCGCCGGCGGCGTCGAACACGTCCTCGCCGCTGCGCGGCGCCAATGTCTCGGCCACGTCGTCGATCTGTGTCCCCACCCGCAAGTCGACGATCGCGCCGTCCAGTGTCGTTGCACTCTGAATCAGCATGGTGCACAGAGTCTCTCGGACACAATGTGGCGCACTGCGGCGTTGTCGGCGCCCCGCGGCGACGCCGCCGGGCCGGGTGGTGGCGGCCGGGGCCGGTCGACAGGCAAAGCGGAGGTCTGGGACGTCCGCGGCAGCGCGGCATATCTCGCCGCGACCTGGGCCATCGACACGTCGATCACCTCGCCGCCGCCGCGTCGCACCGACTGTCCCACCGCTCGCGCCGCCTCCAATCCGGTCAACGGGTCGGCGATCGCGTCGGCGCAGAACACCGGTCCGTGCGTGCCGGTGCCGACCAGGCCACCCGCCACCGCGGCGTCGTCGCCGAATGCCGAGCGGTGCGGCTGACCGCGGTAACCCCTGATGCGCAACCAGATTCGTCCCGGTCGGCCGGGCACGTCGTCGGCGCTCAACTGGCGGCGCCGCAGTGCCGCGGGACGAGAGCCCTCGATAACGATGTCGGCAGCGGTGAGCAGCCGGCGCAGCGCGTCGGTGTCGTTGTCGAAATCGACCGCGTAGGAAAGCTTTCCAAAATTCATCCAATTGAAGAAGGCAGGCTCCCCGGCACGGGTGCCGTCGGGCCGGCTCGGGCTTTCCACCTTGACGACGACGGCGCCCGCGCGGGCAAGTAACTGCGCGCACAACGGTCCCGCCCACAACGCCGACAGGTCGGCCACCAGCAATCCGTCCACCCGCCGCGGCCCGACCTGGCTGCGACACCGTCGCAGCGTCGGCGGCTCCGCGCACGTTTCCCCTAGTCTCGCTATGGCGATATCCAGCAGTTGGCCGCGGGCAACCACGGCTTCGGTCGAACGCGTTGCTGCCCAACCAGAAAGCGCCATCCACGGGTCGCCGGGAACCGTGTCGGCTTCCAGCAGCGCCGGCACTGTCGCGATGTCATCCGCGCGCGGCAGCGCGATCGCACACCAACCGTCGGCGGTGGCCAGCAGTCGGGTAGCGCCGCCCGCCGAGACGCGGCCCCGACGGGTCAGGCCGAGGATCGCCGCACGGCCGGCCAGCGTGGTGGCGGCGTCCACCTCGACACCTAACAACCGGGCGATGTCGGCGGCCACCCGTCGGGCTTCGGTCAGCACTACCGCGCGTGAGAAGTCCGGCTGTCCGTCCGGCTCACCCGTCAAATAGGCCATTCCGGTGTCCGCCCAGTCCAACGCCGCGTCCACGCTCACCATTGTGCGCGCCGCCGGTCAGCGGCTTAGAACTGCAGGGCGGTAAAGCGCCAGTCCAGCACCTGGCGCGGTGGCTCCGGGTCAGATACCGCGTATACCAACGATCGCAGTCCCAACACCCCGCCGTTGTCAGTGGGCTCGGCGGAATCGATGCGCAACTCGCTGAAGAGGGTGTCGCCCTCATATACCGGCGCGGTGTGGTCGCAGGACTGCCAGCCCAGCACCGTCGCCACATTTGGCAGCAGCCGGGTGGCCTGCGCCAACGCCAGCCCGATGGTGTGCCCCCCGTAGACCAACCGACGACCACCGATACGTGAATCATGATGAACGGCAGCGATATTCAGCGTCAGGCGGGCCAGTTCTGGTGCGCTGCTGACCACATCGGCAGTGCTGTGCAACACCGTGTCCGCCAGATCGGTATCGAAATGCGGTCCGGGGATGCGCTGACGGAACACATCGCCGTTCCACTCGTCGACAGCCGACGGCGGCGGGGCCAGATCGGCACCGACTTTCGACAGGTCGTCTGCGTGATCCGCGTCGTTCGGATCGGCGCCGGGGCTTAGCGGCATCATCGCGCAACGGTAGAAGTCGAGGATCAACCGATCGGCCTGGTCGATGGTCGTCATCCGCAACGCGACCAGCCCGGTGGGCGCCCGGCCCGGCTTGGCCGAGTTCTTCTTCAAGCCCACTACCTCGGTGCGGGTAAAGAGGGTGTCGCCGATGGCCGGGAATCGATAGAACACCAGCCCGCGGTAGAACAGGTTGGCCTTGACGTGCTGGGTCACCAGCGTGGACTGGCCGATCGCCACGTCGCACACCAGGCCGGGATGGGCCAGCGGTGCGGTCGACCCGGTGACCGCCGCCGACAGCTCGGCGTCCAGCGGCAACCGCAACCGGTCGCCGAGGATGCTCTGGTGCACGGCGGCCAAACCCGCGGTCAGCGTCATCGCGGGCGCGCCGGCGAACACCTGGCCGGTGTGCAGCTCGTCGAAGTAGGGGCCGAAGGTCATCGTTGCCCTCTTTTCGGGCACGTCAACATGGCCGCATGACCATTCAGCTGAACGACGACGAGGCGATGTTGGTTGAGACGGTTCGCGGCTTCGTCGATAAAGAGGTCAAGCCGACGGTCCGTGAGCGAGAGCATGTCAATGAGTATCCCGAAGCGGGTATTGAGCAGATGCAGCGCATCGGTATCTATGCCAGGACTCCGCATTAGGACACGATCAGCCGTGCGGGCAGACCAGCTCGAGCCGGTATTTGTGGCCGACTAGCGCACTTGGCAGAACGGCCCCGATCTCGAGCTCACCGATCACGTGATTCACTGCGGCAACGTAGTCGTCATGGCGCAATTTGATCACCCGCATGCTTGAATCCCGAACGGCGTTCTCCACAACGGGGTCCCCACCGGCGCTGTCGATCTCGCGGGTGCCGGCCTTCACCTGTTCCGTGATGTCCGACTGGGTTTGGATCAAGACAGCGCCGAGAAGTCGGAACCTGCCAAAGATGAACTCGTGCTCGCCGGTTGCGGTAACGCCAGCCAATCGCGAGGTGACATCGGCGATGTTCGGCCACATCCCATCGTCCACCAGGTGGTAAGGATCGGCGGGCACGTCGCTGACTCCTTGCGGATGGTCACACGGCGATGAATGCGTCTCCCACAGCCGTGCCAGCTCCGGTCCGGACACCGTCGGCGGGACTGGGAACACCGCGGTCGTGGGATGGCGCGTCGCCCCATGACCGTATTGCGCCCAACCCCCGCAGCCACTCACCAATGCCGCCGCCGCGGTTACGACGAAGGCCGCGGTGACGAGTCGTGCTACGGGTTCAGCCACTCGCCGACGTCATGGGAGATGCCCGACGACGGAACGTAATTGACCTTCACCGGCGTGACGCCCGGCGGAAATTTGAACACAACGCAGCCGGTGGTGGAGGCGCCCGCAGCGAGCAGGAACCACCCGTCGACAAAGTCCTTGCACTCGGTCACGGTCGCGAAATCGGCCCGGTAACTCTGGTTGTCCGATCCGACCACTGAAACATCGCTGTTGGTGTTGCCCACGATGGTCGACGTTCCGGCATTGGTGATCTTCAGCTTGGTTGCCATATAGGTTTTGCCGGCGTCGGCCCAGCCGTTCGGAACTGTCGCCGGGTTGATGATCTGCAGCAGCGTCACCGTGATCTTCTGCGCGCCAATGCGCATGAGGTTGAGCGTGTCGCCGACGTGCGCGACCGGTTTCGACGCAGGCGGCTGTTGCGTCGGCGGGGAAGCCGCGTGATCGCTCGCGGTGGACTTCTGCGTCGAACAGGACGCAGCCAGCAGGGCCAACATCGACAGTGTCACCACGGACCGTTTCATGTCGCCTACCTCGCAACCGAAAACCGCATGCCGTTCATAGAGTCCTCCACGTGCCCAGTCTGCCGCAACCAGAACCGAACCGACCGGACACCGACGGGAATGGTTTACGCACCTCTGGCGTTCTGTATACGCTGCTAGCGATCCACGGGTTCTGACGGCCGCGCAACGGCGAGTGCGGAGGATTCGAGTGACTAGGGTGCTCAGGCGACACTGGGTACCGCTGGTTTTTGTGGTGGTGCTTGCCGTATCGGGCGTGCTCATTGGGCGGCTGCACAAGATGTTTGCGTCTGCGGACCTCAACGCCAACTCCGGCGCGGGGGTCGAGATTGTGCAGTTCAACCCGAAGTACATCGGCTATGAGGCCTTCGGCCCGCCGGGGACTACCGCCGATATCAACTATTGGGATGCCGAGGCGAACGTCCACCAACTCAACGACGTGCCGCTGCCCTGGTCATACACCGTCGTCACCGTCCTGCCGGCGGTCGAGGCCACCATGATCGTGCAGGGCAACAGCGGCCAAATCGGCTGTCGGATCAAAATCGACAATGAACTCCTCGACGAACGACGCGCCGTCGGCGGCAACGCCCAGACCTACTGCCTGGTGAAATCCGGATGACGGAAAACACCGACGCGCACGGCAAGCGACCGTTCGTCGCGCACGCGCTGCGAATTTTCGCGCTGCCGATCATCCTGTTCTGGGTGGCGCTCACCGTCATCGTGAACATCTTTGTCCCCCAATTGGAAGTGATTTCCGAGCAACACTCGGTACCACTGGCACCCATGGATGCGCCGTCGATGCAAGCGATGGCGCGTGTCGGTTCTAATTTCAAGGAATACAAATCCAACAGCACGGTGATGATGGTCGTGGAAGGCCAGCAACCGCTTGGCGAAGCCGCGCACCACTATTACGACGCGATAGTAAAGAAACTACTCAACGATCACGAGCATGTCGAGCACGTCCAGGATTTCTGGCGTGACCGATTGACCGCGGCGGGCGTCCAAAGTCCCGACTCCAAGGCCTCCTACGTCCTGCTGAATATCGTCGGCAACCAGGGCGAAACGTTCGCCAACGAATCCGTGAATGCGGTCCGGAAGGCGATCACCGACACACCGGCACCTCCCGGGGTGAAGGCGTATGTCGCAGGACCGGCGGCGCTCACCGCGGACCTGCGCGCAATTGGCGACGCGAGCCTGGTGAAGATCACCCTGTTTACGATCGGCGCGATCGCGATCATGTTGCTCATCGTCTACCGGTCGCTCGTCTCGATGCTGATACAGCTTTTCTTGACGCTGCTCGAATTGACTTGCGCTCGGGGAGTTGTCGCGTTCCTTGGGTATGTCAATATCATGGGGTTGACGACGTTCGCGGTCAATATCATGGTGATGCTGGCCATCGCAGCCGGCACCGACTACGGGATATTCCTCATAGGCCGCTACCGAGAGGCGCACCTGGCCGGTCAAGATCCGGTAACCGCCTACTACACAACCATTCGCAGTGTCACGCCCGTCATCGTGGGTTCGGGGTTGACCATTGCCGGCGCCTCGGCAACTCTCTACTTCACCCGGTTACCCTACTTCCACAGCATGGCGATACCCGTTGCAACAGGCATGATCGTCGTTGTCGCTGCCGCGCTCACCTTGGGACCCGCCGTGGTTGTGGTGGCCAGCCGTTTCGGGCTGCTGGTACCGAAAAACTTGAAGCCAGGGAGATTCTGGCGCCGGACCGGCATCGCCGTCGTGCGGTGGCCCGCGCCGATCATGGTGGGCAGCGGCGCGGTCATCCTGGTCGGTCTCGCCGCCCTGCCGGGGTTCAAGCCCGGTTACGACGACCGCCACTATCTGCCGAAAGATACCCCCGTCAATGTCGGCTACGCCGCCGCAGAAAGGCATTTCACGGCCGCAAGGATGGCCCCCGATATCACGATGGTCGAGGCCACCCATGACATGCGAAACCCGGCGGACATGTTGGTTCTGGATCGGGTTGCGAAGAATATTATGCGGGTTGTCGGTATCGGGATGATACAGGACATTACGCGGCCGTTGGGAATTCCACTTCAGCACAGCTCGGTACCGTTTCAACTCAGCGCGTCGAACCAGCTGATCATACAGAATATGAAGTCGTTGAAAGACCGCGTTAAAGATATCGACACCATATCGCTTCAGCTCGACAGGGATATTGGCCTGATAACGCAGATATATACCCATCTGGAGGAGGTCGACAAGACCACGCACGATCTCGCCGGCGTGACACAGGACACCACGGCTGTTACCGATGAGATCCGAGACCATTTCGCGGATTTTGACGATTTTTGGAGGCCGCTCCGCAGTTACTTCTACTGGGAAAAGCACTGCTTCGATGTCCCCATGTGCTGGTCATTCAGATCGTTATTTGAGTCGCTGGACGGCGTGGACAAGCTGAGCGAAAAACTGCACATGCTGTCGACCGACGTGAACCGCCTGGATTTTCTCCTACCGCAAGTAACCGAGCTGCTCCCAGCGGTAATCGACACCCTGAATATCATGCGGGGCCTAGTGGTAACTGTGCACAGCACGCTCGACGGATTCGTCAACCAATTGGAGGACCTGAGCGATACCCAGATCATGATGGGTCAAAGCTTTGACGACTCCAAGAACGACGATTTCTTCTACCTGCCGGCCGAGGCTTTCGACAACAAAGACTTCCAAACCGGGCTCAGGCTCTTCATGTCGCCGGACGGCAAGTCCGCCCGGTTCTTTGTCACCCAGCAGACGTACCCGGCCACGCTGGAGGGAATCAAGCGAGTCGAGCCCGAGCGAACGGCGGCGCAGGAGGCCGTCAAGCAGTCCTCCCTGTCCGACGCAAAGGTGTATGTGGGCGGTATGGCCGCCCTCTACGAGGACATGCAAGAAGGTGCCAAATACGACCTGATCATGGCGATCGTGGCATCGCTGACCTTGATCTTTTTGATCATGACCTTGATCACTCGAAGCTTTGTGGCCGCGGTGGTGATTGTCGGCACCGCGTCCAGCTCCATCGCATCGTCGTTCGGCATTTCGGTGCTCATCTGGCAGGACATACTCGGCCAGCACATCTACTGGGTGACGCTGGTGTTGTCAGTCATCGTGCTGTTGGCTGTCGGGTCCGACTACAACCTGTTGCTGGTATCCCGATTCGAAGAGGAAATCCACGTCGGACTCAAGACCGGGTATATCCGGGCGATGGGCGGCAGCGGTGGAGTGGTGACGTCGGCGGGCATGGTGTTCGCCTTCACGATGCTCGCGATGCTCGGCAGTGATCTGCGGGCGATCGGAATGTTCGGCTCCACCGTCTGTATCGGGCTGCTGCTCGATACTTTCGTGGTGCGCGCGCTGTTCATGCCGTCGATCGCGACCCTGCTGGGTCGCTGGTTCTGGTGGCCGCAGGTTGTCAACCCCCGTGGCCCCAACAAGGTGCGCGGGATCGCGGCCCATGCTCCGTCCGGAGACGAGGACACCGACAAGCTGGCGCTCGGATCGCCGTCGCAGCGATAACCGGCCGCTTACCGAATTTTCGCGTCTACCAGCCCCCACGCCAAAGCGATGTCGGCGTCGATCGTGCGACCGCTGAGCACCAAATACGCTGTGCGCCAGCGGCCTATCCGCCGTGTCACACTGACGGTGCCACCCGCTCCGGGGATGAGCCCCAGACTCAGCTCGGGCAGCCCGAATACCGCGTCGGGCCGACAGAGCACGCGCCCGCAAAACGCCGCCATCTCCAATCCGCTGCCCAGCACCTGACCCTGAACTTCGGCGCGGCACGCCTGCCCGAGGCGGGCGGTCAGCGCGTCGAGCACCAGCGCCGGGCTGTAGCGGGTGCGAGCCAAATGTGCGCTGGCGGGGTCGCTCAGCGTGCCGAACTCATCGAGGTCGCCGCCGCTACAAAACGACGGCCCGTTTCCGGTCAGCACCACCTCGTCGACCGACGGATCGAGTTGCGCGACCGCTAAGGCCTCGAGCAGCGCGGCGCGGGCATCGGTGGAAAACGCGTTGTGGCGTTGCGGTCGATTGAACGCGATCCGCAGCGTATTGCCGTCGCGGTGGGCCTGTACCGGATCGGCGATGTCGGGCTGGCGCGCCGGGCCGCGCTCGGCCAGCCATTGGGCGAACTCCGGACCGCCCTGCAGGGTGGAGTAGGCCAGCGACTCGGTCACCACGCCGACGAGCGTTGGGCCAGCTGGATCGACCGAGCGCAGCACGTCGTCACAGACCGCGGCGGCCAGCGGCCACCGGTCCGCCCGCGCGGCCAGTTGGGCAATTGCCGCGTCGATCGACGGCACGGTGATTGCCCGGCGGTCGTCGGTGTCGTCCTCGGTGAGGGTGAATGTCGCGTGCTGCAGCCAGAATTCAGATGCATGCGTGAGCGGCCCGACGGCCACAACCGGGACAACGAACGGTGCAGCGTCGACGTCGGAGACCGGCTCCGACACGTCGAGGATGCGCAGCGTCACACCGAATACTTCTTCACCAGTTCGTTTTTGTACAACTTGCCGGTATCGGTGCGCGGCAGCTGCGCTTCGAATGAGATCGATCGCGGACACTTGTAGTGCGCCAAGCGGTCTCGCAGCCATACCAGCAGGTCGTCGGAAAACTCATCGGTGGCATCCGCCGGGTCGACGGTCTGCACCACCGCCTTGACGCTTTGACCCATCTCGTCATCGGGAATGCCGAACACCGCCGCGTCCAGCACCTTCGGATGGGTGACCAGGAGGTTCTCGGCCTCCTGCGGGTAGATGTTGACGCCGCCGGAGATGATCATGTGGTGCCGGCGGTCGGTGAGGTAGAGGTAGCCGTCGTCGTCGATGTAGCCGACGTCGCCGACAGTCGTCCAGCCGTGACTGTCGCGAGAGTCCGCCGTCTTCTCCGCGTCGTTGAGGTACTCAAAAGAGAACCCGCCCTCGAAGTAGATCTCTCCCGCTTGGTCCGACGGCAACTCGTTGCCGTCGGGGTCGAGGATGTGAATCTGACACATCATCGGCTTGCCCACCGAGCCGGGATGCGCCAGCCACTCCTCGGCGCTGATCAACGTCGACCCGATCGCCTCGGAGGACGCGTAGTACTCGTCGACGATCGGCCCCCACCAGTCGATTATCTGCTTCTTGATCTCCACCGGGCACGGCGCGGCCGCGTGCATCACCCGCTCGAGGGTGGACAGGTCACACGAATTGCGAATGGAGTCAGGCAGTTTCAGCATCCGGGTAAACATGGCCGGTACAAATTGACCGTGCGTGATCCGGTAGCGCTGGATGGCCTCGAGACAGCCCTCGGGATCGAACTTCTCCAGGACGACGGTCGTGATGCCGCCGGCCTGCGCGCTCATCGACCACACGGACGGCGCAGTATGGTAGAGCGGCGCCGGGCTCAGATAGACCGCATCGGGGCGCATCCAGAATCCGACCAGCGCCGACATCATGCCGGGCGCCTCGGCCGGCGTGACGTGCGGCAACTCGCGCTTGATCCCCTTGGGCCGACCGGTGGTGCCCGACGAGTACTGGAGCAGATCGCCTTCGGATTCGTCGTCGATCGGCGTATCCGGTTGATCGGCAACGCATTCGGGGTAGCGCTGCCAGCCGTCGAGGTCTGCCTCTTCCTGCTCTTCCTGGTCTATGGCAATCAGCAACATTGCAGGCAGTCCGCCGGGGAGGTGCTCGCCGAGGTTTTCACAGGTCTTGCGCAGCGCGGCCGAGCCGATGATCGCCTTGGCCGCGCTGTTGTCGACGATGTAGGCGGCCTCCGGCGCGGTCAGGTGCGTGTTGATCGGCACGTAGTACAGGCCACTGCGCCGGGCCGCCCACATCACCGCGTGGATGTGCTCGTTGTTCTCCATCAGGATCGCGACGGCGTCGCCTTCGACCAGACCGGCGCGGCGAAAGTAGTGCGCCAGCCGGTTGGCGCGAGCTTCGAGTTCGTCGAAGGTGATGACGGTGCCGGACGGATGAAGGATGACAGCGGGCGTGTTGGTGCCCAGATGCTCGCGAATCTGCATGCGCAGACTGTACCGTCGCCAAACTTGACAGGTGTCAAGGGCCTGGGTTGAGCGTCGCGGATAGTTATTGCGCGGGCAGCTGTTCGGCCGGCTGATGCGGGTGTCCGCCATGCCGCTTGGCTCGACCGGCGAACGGCGCCAACAGCGTTGGGACCAACTGGCGTCGATTGACTATCAGCGCGACGGCGGCCACCACCGCATAGGCAGCGCTGAGCAGTAGCCGGCCCTCGGTCGAGGTGATCGGGAATTGCACGATGAACATGCCGAGTAGCGCCCAGGCGGCCCAGCGGCGGAACCGCAGGCCGAGGATCAGTGCCACACCCATCAAGGTCTGCGTGGCGGTCAGCACCATCTCCTCGATCTGGCGGCCGTCCAGTTGGATCGACGTGCCTCCGCCGCCGATCACGAACGCCACCGGCAATGACCCGACGAGCAGGGTCCATTGGTTGACCTTCGACGAGATCAACGTCGCGATCGCGATCGCGCCCTTACCCCTCGCCGCGAAGATGGTGGCGATGATGAATTCCGGCGCCTCCGAAGACAATGGCGCCAGCCACTGCACTAGCAGGAAGCGATCGATACCCAGCTGTGTGCCGGCGTCGATCAGGCCCTCGGCGAACGGTTTTGCACAGGTCACGATCACCGACGCGGCGAAAATGAACAGCACGGATACCGCGATGCGCCGTGCTCGGTCGGGAAGTGCGCCCAACGCCGCCGCGGTGCCGACCAGCTCAGGTTCCTCGACCTCGCCGCGGCTCAGCTTGTACAGGTAATAGCCGAACCAGCCGAGCAATATCACCCCGAACGCGATGTGGATGCGGCCGGTCGCGGGTACCAGGAAGGCGGCCACCCCGGCGAACATCAGGAAGCCGATCTCCACCCGGTTGCTGACGTCGAGATCCAGTTCGCCGACTTTGCGCCCGGTGGCCCGCCGGGCCACCAGCACGCTGACCAGAACGACGACCGGCCACCCAACACCCATCAGCAGCCGATTCGAGCCGGTCATGTTCGCCGCGGCGTATTGGGTGTACTCGGGCACATGGCCTGCCGTGTAGGCGTAATACAGGTCGACCGCGTACTCGGGCAGCACCGCGATGACCCCCAGCACCGCAACCGCCAGACCACCCGAGACGTCGATCTGGGCAGCTTCTGCGGCCCACGCCAGCAGGAAGCTGGCCGCGACCACAGCAGCGCCGTAGATGAGCAGCGCCAGGATCGGACTCGGGTGGATACCCGCGACGCGCACCACCAGGGCCGGGAGAATGAAGATGGCGACGGTCCCCAGTGAGCGGAACAACGGCCGCGACGGCGCGATGGTAACGGGGCCGGTGGCCGCGGTGGTCATATGGACGTCGCCTGCATCGTCGAAGCTGGAAGGGCCTACCTTCACCCCCGTGAAAAGATACCGGCCGAGCGCTAATCCAGCAACATAGCCCGGCTACCGATCCATCCAGCGTCGTGACTTGAATTTGCCGGTCAGCCCGGTCACAACGGAGAGTTCGGGCGGCCGACACTTAGAATGTGGCTACCCTGCCGCAGTAGCGGCCGCGGTTAGGAAATCAGTCGGCTTCAGCCAGCCGCTGCTTGAGCGCCTCGAACTCGTCCTTGACGCCGGTCGGCAGCTTCTCGCCGACGAATTCGAACCACTCCTCGATCAGTGGCAGTTCCTTGCGCCATTCGCTCGCGTCGACCACGAGCGCTTTCTCCACATCGGCGACCTCGATGTCCAGCCCGTCCAAATCCAGATCGCTAGCGGAAGGCACGATGCCGATCGGGGTTTCCTGGCCGCTGCCCTTGTGCTCGATGCAATCGACGATCCACTTCAGCACCCGGCTGTTCTCGCCGAAACCCGGCCAGAGGAACTTGCCACCTTCGCCGCGGCGGAACCAGTTGACGAAGAACACCTTCGGCAGCTTGGACTCGTCGGAGTTCTTGCCCAGGTCGATCCAGTGCTGGAAGTAGTCGGCGACGTGGTAGCCCAGGAACGGCAGCATGGCCATCGGATCGCGGCGAACGGTGCCGACCTTGCCCTCGGCGGCCGCGGTCTGCTCGCTGCCCATGGTGGCGCCCATGAAGACGCCGTGCTGCCAGTCCCGCGCCTGCGTCACCAGCGGCACGGTGGTCTTGCGGCGCGCGCCGAACAGGATGCCGGAAATGGGCACACCCTGCGGGTCGTCCCACTCGGGAGCCAGCGTTGGGCACTGCGACATCGGCGTGCAGTACCGCGAATTCGGATGCGCCGCTTTGGTTTCCGTTTCGCGAAGCTCCCAGTCGTTGCCCTTCCAGTCGATCAGGTGATCCGGCTCGCCTTCCAGACCCTCCCACCACACGTCGTCGTCATCAGTGAGCGCGACGTTGGTGAAGACCGTGTTGCCACCGGCGATGGTGCGCATCGCGTTCGGGTTGGACTTCCAGTTGGTGCCCGGTGCAACCCCGAAGAAACCGAACTCCGGATTGACCGCGTAGAGCCGGCCGTCCTTGCCGAACCGCATCCAGGCGATGTCGTCGCCCAGCGTTTCGGCCCGCCAGCCGGGAATGGTCGGCTGCAGCATCGCGAGGTTGGTCTTGCCGCACGCCGACGGAAATGCCGCCGCGAAGTAGTAAGCCTTGTTCTCGGGGGAAATCAGCTTGAGGATCAGCATGTGCTCGGCCAGCCAGCCCTCGTCGTGAGCCATGGCCGAAGCGATTCGCAGCGTATAACACTTCTTGCCCAGTAGCGCGTTGCCGCCGTAACCCGAACCGTAACTCCAGATTTCGCGGGTCTCCGGGAAGTGGGTGATGTATTTGGTGTCGTTGCACGGCCACGGGAC
>Ga0210390_10000836_pt1 | contig 31296 bp, 28 predicted proteins | sample IncBWH11OmetaG_FD_161050 | JGI IMG/M metagenome (GOLD analysis project Ga0210390, IMG submission 161050) | Forest soil microbial communities from Barre Woods Harvard Forest LTER site, Petersham, Massachusetts, United States - Inc-BW-H-11-O ...
AAGCCATGTCGCGGCGAAGGTCTCCCATCTGCAGGCCATAAAGGGCGGCCACTTCCGTATAGTTGCGGCCGTAAATCACGCTGATCGCCGCCATGCGGAACATGCGTGGCTGGAACCGGCCGTTCTCGATGTCGGTCACCCAGTTGTGCGAAAGAAAGAACTCCTCGTTTTGGTGCTTGGTAGCGATCTGCCGGCTCATCGCTTGCACCGCACGTGTGGACAAGCCTAGCTTCTCGCGCCACGCCTTCAGGCGCTTGCCAGCGAGCGCATTCACTCTGTTTACGTCCATGGGCGGGCATCCTACTCCTAGAGTTAATCAATGTCCAGCCACGTTACCTTCTCAGCTATATCGAACCTCTCGTCCGCGTGGAGAAAACATCCCGACTGGTCGGAAATCCGGCCAGTCGCACGATTTGTTGCTTCTGTGGACTCAATCTTGGCTATATGCCGGAGAATGGACCTCCCTGCGAATCGCCGCGCTCATCAAGTGCGACAGGTCCTCTCCTCGCGAGGTTTGACCCTTTATCGGGTCTCGGAGCTCTCCGCCGAGATCTTCGGCCGGTCCTCGCTGTCTTACGTACCTCATAACCTGTCCTTCGACACCCAAGATCCTGGGTCGATTCCCACGTTTCAGCAGATGCTGGCGATCAGTCACATCACAGACTATCGGCTGAGCGACTGGTTCCGAGTGTTCGGATTTGATTTGGACTTGGTTCCGCGGCTCCGTTTGCTGATTCCCCGAAAACGCACCACGCTGCTCGATTCCTCGGTCTACGATTTTCACGCTTGGATTCCTTGGTTCTCCGACCGCGCGCGTGCGGTTCCACCGCCGCCCATCACTCCGTTGGGACAACTATTGGCGCGGGCCGCACCGCGGCGGGCGATGGACCTACTCACACTGGGAGGGAAGAAATTTCTCTACGGCAAGGTCGGAGAGGAAGATGTCTACGCGTTTCCGCATCTCGCGCCCGGCAGCGTCGTGCGCATCGATCCAAGACGTTCCGAGGAAGCGTCCCGTGAAGTGGGACGACCGGGTGAAAGACGGCTTTTCTTTGTGGAGCACGACTTCGGATACTCGTGCTCGCAACTCGTCATGCTCACGAAGGACCGGGTTGTGCTGCACTCGCCGGAACTTCCTTGTACCCAGATCGAGCTGACGCTCGGCAAGGAGGCCCGCATCCTGGGACGGATCGACGCCGAAATTCGACCCCTCACCGGCCACAGCATCGGAAGAGCCGCGGCCGAGCGAGCAGTTTTGCCTAAGCCACGTGCTCTGGGCTCACCGCATTTGAAAGCGAGCCTCCGGGATCTTCTGCGGAGCTCTCGTCTGCGGGCGGGCCTCTCTTTCCGGGAGGCATCTTTGGCGAGCCGCTGGATCGCAAACCTGCTCTCCGACGAGTCCTATTTCGCCGCGACCAGCACACTCTCCGACTATGAAATGCTGTCCTCCCCACCGCGGCACATCCAAAAAGCAATCACTCTGTGCGTTCTATATTCGATCGATTTCGGGGAATTTCTAGCAGCGTCCGGCTTGCCCCTCGACCGGGAGGGGCGCGACTCGATGCCGGATGAGCTTGTGCCCCGCGAGGTGCCGGACCGGGAGAGCCCGCCAAGTCTCGCAGTTGAGGGGCAAGGTTTCGTCGAGAAAGCCGGATTTCTCGCCCCGCTGCTCGAGCGATGGGAGGAGGTTCCACTGTTCCTCAGGCATTCACTCGATGAGCTCACCGGTCTCAAGAGCGCTTCGCTTTCGGACCTGTATTGGGTGGGCGGCGATGAGGCGCCGATCCATCCTTGGCTCGCCCGCGCCAGCCTGGTCGCGATTAATCGGCGCATCAAGAAACCCGCTCAGGCAAAAGCGACGATCGACCAGCCGCTGTACCTCGTCCTTCAGCGCGATGGCAGTTATTTGTGCGGGTGTTGCGCCCTGCACGATGGCGAACTCATCGTTCATTTGTACCCCGGTGTGCCGCTTGGTGCGCGGCGATTTCGCAACGGGATCGACGCGGAAGTGATTGGGCAGGTCACGGCCATCTTGCGGCGTTTGCCTTAGGGCTTTGCCGAACGCTCCTGCGTTCTCCGTAAGAAGAACGCTCCGCATCAGGACTAACTACGATCCTTGGTTGTGAACAACCTGGCCGGTTGTGATGAAAACGATTTGCATTCCCTTTCTCAAACGGACATTCCCGCTTGTCGATGTTACAAGCGAGGCGTCGCCTTTCCTCGTAACTACGTATTGAAGTTCCACGCCCCGCATGTTGTATGCTCCGACACTTTTGTGGTCGAGAGGGCCGACCACTGCCTTTATCTCGCGGACATGAATATTAGGGTTTACCTCGGCATCGATTCTCGACCCCTCCGCTGGCGCAATTGCTTGAATCCTGAAGTTCCCAGCGCGTTGTTCACCGTCTCTTAGAATAACTCGATCGAATACGATACTGACCACAGACTTGAGGTCCTCCGACGAGAATACCTGCGCTCCAACAACACGGCCACCCAAGACGGTTCCTTTCGGCAGCCATACTTCATGGTCCGACCTCAAATCCTCGACTAGCTCAGCTTCAACGGAATCATTGGGTTCGGCGCCCGCCGTATCCAGATCTGTTCTTAACTTAGCGAGGACGGGAATGTCCTTCGGCAGATTAATCGATTGAGCCGATACGCCTGAGGCGCTGTCTTTGGATGAGGCACTGGAGCTAGCCTGCGCCAACGCAGCCGTTGGATGCCCGGCAAAAAGGATAAAGATCAAAGATATGTTCCGCAGCCTCACAAGGCCTCCTTTGCGATGGATTATACGCCGCTGACGACGGTGCCGGCCAAGTGCGAAGCATAAAGACTATTTCACAAGCATCCGTTATGATAGACATCATTCTACAAACTAGAAGTGATATCCATGGGACGCCACTTAGTTTTGATCGCGGTGCTTTGCTCGCTGTCAGCCCCAAGCAAGATGTTTGCCTTGCCTGCAACTCAAGCGACCACGCCAAGCCAGAACGCTCCTCAGCAGCCCGGAAAGTCCGTAAGCGTCCCTAACAACACGCAAGTTCTCGGAAAACTGCTAACGAATCTGGATGCGGGTCAGGCCAAAGTCGGCGACCCTGTTGATGTTCGGATCAATGAAGACATCAAATCGGGCCATCATGTTCGCGTGAAAAGCGGTTCGACTTTGAACGGTCACATCACCTCAGTTCAACCCTTCTCCTCTGAAACATCCCAGTGCATTGTTGCAATTCTGTTTGACCGCATTACCGTGAAGAACGGCGAGCAGGTACGTCTTAACCTAGACATCCAGGCCCTCGCGCCTGAAATGGATGTTAAAATCGATACGCTCGAGGACGTACGGGGTATGAATGGAGTCCAGCAGGATGCGTTAGCGGCCGGCCATTTGGACGTGGTGACGGGAACGATCGATGGCCTCAGCCATGAGAGCAGGGGAGTTTACGGACTGAAAGGCATTTCGATCGCGAACCAGACGGAAAAAGGGGAGCGTATTTCCCTCGTGGTTTCGAAATCTGGAAATGTACAGTTGAAAAAGGGCTCGCAGTTGGTTTTGCGAGTGGTCGTTCGAAAATCGAGTTTGCATGAGACCTCCCCCGCACCGGTTACCAGCGCCCTGAATGAAAATGCTGCTTTCGTCGTGCCACCCAGCGTTGACGATTTTGTTCCGCCAGTTTCGCCCGGCGTAACCTGCAATCTACCCGCAGTTCTGCAAGGTGTGGGTACGCGAATGTCTCAACTCGTGGAAAACCTAGAGAAATTCAGTGCTACCGAACATATTGACCACTACAGGGTCGACTCTGCAGGCGCGCTGGGCTCCGAAGAAACGCGGTCTTTTGAATACGTAGTTACAGTGTTGCAGGATCCAGTTTCCGGCTTTCAATTGGACGAATATCGCAACGGCAGCACCGATCCCGCGCAATTCCCAGCTGCCATCGCTACGGAAGCATTGCCGGTTATGGCGCTGATCTTTCACCCACTTTTGGCGTCTGATTTCGACATGTCATGCGAAGGCCGCGGTCAGTGGGAAGGCCGCCCCGCTTGGCAGGTTCGCTTCGAACAGCGCAAGGATCGCCCGAATCGCATCCGCTATTACAAAATTAACGGCAACTACTATCCCGTGGCGCTCAAGGGGCGCGCCTGGATCGATGTGTCCACGTCGCAGATGTTGGGGCTCGAAACTGATCTGGTGCAGCCAGTCAAAGTGATTGATCTCAAGTACGAGCATCTTTCGATCGAGTATGGCGAAGTGCAATTCCATTCGCACACCGTGCAGCTTTGGCTGCCGAAGACAGCCGAACTTTACTGGGAGCGTCACGGACATCGCTACTATCGCCGCCACGATTTTAGCGGCTTTAAAGTTTTCGCCGTGGACACGCATCAAAATCAAAACCTTCCGAGAGGGTCTTACAGTTTCACCAACACTTCCAGCCAGGATGTGATGGGCGTGCTTACGATCACCCCGGTCGCGAGTTCGAACCTTAAGGCAGTGTCGGTCAAATTTGTAGTCCCAGCGGGCCGCAGCGTCCTCAAATCTCTCGGCCCCGGCAAGGATGTAGCGATCCCCGGCGAGCTCGTGGATTCCGCGAAATATGTCTATCAGGGGCCGGAAGGCTCGGTGAACGTCGAGGCAAACCTCCCCACCGAGAGCACACTAGAAGTAATCCCTCAGCCGCAACCTTGACCGCTTCGCGGAAACCCGGTACGGCCAGCACCTGCGAATGGGGAACGTTACGTGCGTGAACTGTACTTTTGAGCGTTCGCACGACGGCCGCGGACAGGATCTGCTGAACTACTTCTCGACCCACCAAGGAAAGTCGATTAGCGCCTACTACCGTGAAAGAGACTGTGGATCGGCAGCTGGCTTCGAAACCTTCGCGGCGTGCTTGTTCGAGTTCCTTCTCATCGCGCCGCGCGCGGAGTCTCGCAAATATCTGACTGACCGGTTTCATCGCTGCACCGGGCGTGAGACCTGCTCTTTGACCTTGGTGATGGCCTGTAAGACTTGCGTGCGAGCACCTGGAAGCGCGTCGAGAATCGCGTCCGGCTTTACTTCTTGGGCTAACCGCGCGAGGACAGGCTTAAGATCCGGGAGCCCGTCAGCGCGCAGTGCGCCGAGCGCGCTATTGAGCAACTGTTGTTCGCCGTTGGCGAGCGTCTCGATTGTGATCAGCACCGCCCCGAGGTCTTCAAGCGGCACGGTGAACAGGGAAGACGCCAACTTTGTCGCTTCGGCGACTAAGTGCCTCTGTTTTTCGCGCACGGCCTTGTATGCCGGATGCTCCGCGATTTGTTTGACGATTTTTTCAAGCGCGAACTCCTTCTTGCTCAGTTCGCTTGCGAGCTTGTCGCGCTCGATGGTTAGCCTGTCGATTTCCTGGTGAGCCTGCTGCGTCTTTCGATCGTTTTGGGATCGCGTTCCACTCATTCCTTGCGGAATGAAGGTGGCCTCGCGAGATAGGTATTCCAACCCGGCGACCGCCTCGGCGAGTGTCTGTTTGTTCAGTTGTACCAAGCGGAGCGCTTCGTTCACCTCATCCTGGGCATCGCTGAGTTCCGACGCGACCGTTTTCTTTTGCTGTTCCGCGGTCTCCAGTGCTGCCAACTCGGCCTGCAGTTGTTCTTTCCTCAATTCGGCTGCTGTCAACATGTCTTCTCCTTTTGCGGTGCTGAATTTTGAGATTCACAAAATCTAGTTGCCCGTTCCACCAGTCGCTTCGATCACATAGTCCACTTCGATCGAGGTAGGTCCGGCCGCGCTGGTCGTGTACTGCAACGCCGCGTTATTCGAAAGTTCCCATCGCGGCGAAGAAGGCTCGGCGTGTCCGTTGGCTCCGAAATTCCACAATTTTGTGTTCGCAGCGTTTAGCGAATCAATCAGCGAAACCACCGTGGCCGTCAGAGTCGAGACAGCCATGCCCAGGGTGGTGATCCGTTTCCCGGCGCCCGGCGCCGCGATAAGCTGGACGTCAGTTCCCGCACCGACACCGAGCGCGCTTGCGTGAAGTTGCATGCGAATTTCTCCTTGCGCGCGGCTAAGCGCGCGTAGCGTTGAATTTCACTTTGTGGAAGGTCTAGCGGATGCACCCGCCGTAATAACGGGCAAGCAGAGATTTGATTTTCCGGTCTTGCTCTCGCACCAGCTCTTTCGCGAGCGTCTGGTAGTCTGAAAAGCGCGCGGCTCGGAACGCGCGCAAGATCTCCGTTCGGAATTCGGCGCGCGCCTGGTCATAAGGGTCAGCTTGGCTCAGCGCGAATTGAAGTTGTTTCTCGAAGGGTGTTCCCCATTTTTCATCCACCACCTCTGCAGCCGTGTGTAATTGATTGAATTTCGTCGCGCGGATGGAGGTAACGCGATCGGTGATCTTTGCGGCCAACATCCCCTTGATGTGATCCGCAACTATCCGGTGTGCGTCGCGACAATCGGAGCAAAGCTGTTGGCCGACGCATTGAAACGATTCCGGAAAACTGCAACGGCACGACACGAGCGACTCGCTGGCACCGCACATAAAACACCAGTCCCCAACACGTCGCACGCGCGACTGCCGCAGTTCAATGTCGCCGACCAAGGCGAGAAAAAGACTCTCTGCGTTTTTCGTTTCTTGCATTTTTCGGTCTCCTCTAAAAATGGCGCTTTGGCGCTTGATAAAATTGCGGGTCTTTCCAGTTGGGGAGACCCGGTTCGATCACCTGGCCGTTGCGAATCAAGAAGCCGGCACTCGAATTACTGCCCTTCATTTCGTGTGCGAGCAGCGCCATCACGATTGCGTAATCGTCGTGCTGGCCGCGCGGTGCTGCGACGCTGTAGTTGCCGCCCGAAGTTCGCCGCGATTCCAGCATGCGCAACTCGCGTAACGCTTCACCATAATCGAGCAGCGAGACGCGTCCTTGCGCGAGCGCCAGTTTCAGGTTCAACATAATCTCCGGCTTCGACCTCGACGTGAAAGGTCGTTGGGAAACACTGATTCCGCGGTTGGCCAACAACTCCCTCAAGAAACTGTGTCCGAATTGATCGCCGACAACGGACGTCAGTCCGTAGGATTTGAGAATCAGCGCGATGGAGTCGCAAACTTCGGCGACAGGTGCTCTCGACCACCCTCTCAATAAATCGAATTCGACGGTTGCTGCGTCGCTTGACGCGCGCCGTGTGCGATGGGCAATTGCGAGCGTGAACTTGTCGCGGCCAGACAAACCACTGGCGTCCAGCGCTGCCGAATAGCTGCCCTTGTGCACGTCCACTGGAGGACGTTCATGGACTCCACTAAGGATTGCTGCGTTGATGTCGGAATCGGGCAAAAACGAATCGATGTCGTCCAAAAACTCCGCAAGAAACTCACGACGATAGTTGGACGGATCGTTTGCCTGCTCCCGCGCCAACTCTTCGGGATCAATCAGCGGATTCATCGCTGGGGTTGGAGTGCACAACACCAAGCGATCGCTTCGATCAAAGCGGTGCTGCCAGCAATCGAACAGTAATCCAGCCCGCACCCATGGGCTGCCGAGGCCGATCAGCTTTGAGTTCTTGAATTGAATCATCGCGGGCCGAAGCGATCTGTAAACTTCGACGTCGAGGTCCGTGCCCTCCACGCGCCATGCACCTGTCTCGTCCAGAAAACCGATCGGAATGTTCATTCCGCGGGGTGCCCTGTAGGAACACGTTGCGATGCTCACCACAAATCCGTTTTTCAGTTCAAGGCTGTTCTTGAACATTTCAGCGACTTCACCAGAAAGAAGTGGGCTGTCCGTGTAGAAGCCGTTGAAGTAAGCCATTACCTCTTTCGCGATGTCGCGAGTTTGGAGGACGATCAGCGCGTGCAGCCGGTCCGATTTAGCAGCGAATCTCCGATACTCGTGACCATGCGCGTGAATCAAATAGCATACGAATTTCGCGGCGGTCTTCGTGCCGGCGGCACGCCTACCCTTTACGCACCACAATTCGCCGCGTTCCTGTGGTTTGTAATCTTCCTGACCGGATAGCGCGCGCCACGTTTCAAGTTCGGCATTCGTGAGCGGCTCGCCTTGGAACGCTTTGAAAACCGTCACCCACGCCGGGCTTATCGGCTCACCGAGAACGTCCGCGCAGAACGCGGCGAAACTAATTTTTCGGTTGATCTTCACAGGCGCTCCCATGCTCTCGTTCGGCGATCTCGCGCATCGCGACTTCAAGGCTCTTCGTGATGTTGCGCGGCGTGCGCTCCAAGCCCGCTGTGACGAGGTTCAGGCGCATCGTATTCGCGTACGTTCCGAGGATTTTCAGCAATGGCTGAACGTCGCCCTCGGCATCAACAAGTCCTTCGGTTTTCACGTGCTCAAGTCCGACCGCAAAGACTGCTAGGCACCCACGAGCGATCCAGAGCAACGCTTCTTTCGACTTGGTGAGGTTGTCGCGGCCGCCTGCGTCCGCAATCCAGCCCTCGTAAAAGCCGTCCACGAGCGCCTGCAATTCATCAAAGCCTTTCGGTAGTCTGCCGGCCATCGTGTCGGCACTTTGTGCTCCGTGGCGCAGCGCTGGCTTGCCGTCGCGCGTCTGATTGAATTCAACGATGTTCTGGCGCCGCGCCTTGCGCTGGGCGTCGGTCACGGGTGTCTTTGGCTTACGCGGCATCGGAACTCTCCGGGCGATAGTCATAGCGGCCCAAGAACGCGGCCAGAGACGATTCTGGGATGAGGATGAGCACTTTCGTTAAGCCGGCCGCTGGAATGCGCCTGTGGGCAATTCTTGGCAGCAGGCGATAGAGTGTCGTGCGACTCACACCCAACACCTGCGCCGCCTCAGTCATCCGAAAATGCCTTTCAAGAGGCGATCCGGTGGACACTACGCTGGACAGCGACCGAAAACACTTTGATTTTGTGGGCTTTTTCATCGATTTTTCGCTCTACCGCATCGTTCATGAGGCCGTTTGTGGCACTGACCTTCAAAATCAGGACTCAGAAAAAACAAAAGCGGCCAATTTCGGCCGCTCGGCACCTGGCAAGAAATCACTTGTGGCAAATTTGCCGGAAGTGATTTCGTCGAATCTTATAGGTAAGAATTACACAGTATTTTCTCGGCGCTCACGTTCGCACGCGTCGCGGGATTATTTCGTCCTTCTCATTCCCGCTTTTGGGTTTTGTTGTTTCACCTAGCGAAGTCAGTTACGTTCTGCTTCCGCAGAATCACACCGTCTGCTTCCTCACTCTGATTCAACTCTGCTTCAATGCTTCAACTGCTTCAGTACTTACGTACCGTTTACTTTACTAGTGGCTTTACCACTGACTTTACCTCTAGATGTCATTTGGCTTTACCACTAGCTGTCAATTTAATTGACTACTGCGGTCAACTGGCTTTACTTCTGCGACGAAACTTTTCTTCCCGTTCGGCGTCTTCGGCATCGCGAATTTTCCTCTGGGTTGCGAGCTGTGCAGCGATAAACTCCTTCGGGTTTTCCTTCTTACCGTCTTTGGCACCGGGCGGCAATCTGGGCTTGACCTGCTCGGGCGTGGGGAATCCCGTTCCGTAGATTCTGCTGACTAGGTCGTAGCGATCCATGAATCCCTCTTCCGTAAAGTTTCCGATTGCATAAACGGAGGAGTGCTGTCCTTTGCGCCCGCGGGTTTTGTCAAACAATCCCCAGCAGTCACAAACCACCCACAGCGCATGAATAGCGATTGGCCTTGAAACTCCGGCGCCGTATTGAATCTGCTCCAACGAGAGCTCTTCCTCGCGATTGTCCCAGCCGATCGTTTTACGGATCAGGTACAAAAGAACGCGAATGGCGGCGTGAGGTACATCCGAGTCTGAAAGCAATTCATCAAATATCCAATTGGCAACCGGCGACGAATCCTTAATGAAGATCGTGCGCAGGTATTTCCGCTTCGGCGCCGGGGTCTCGGCTTCGGCGTTGGGAGTGTTCGGCTTGGACATAGCGAATCACTGTCCAGCGTCCGTGTGTTTTTTGCGATTCTCAAAATCGGTCAGCGCGCGCGATTTAGCTTCTTCGACAACCTTCCTTCGCTCCACGATCCTATCAATCGCCAACATCATCCGTTGAAACAACGCTTCGTCTACAACCATCTGTCCGCGCTCAACCAAGCTAACGTAAAATTGACTCTTGCCGATCTCGAGGCCCACTTCGCCCTGCGAAGCCTGCTCGGCCTTGCGGCGTTTTATAAATTCATCTAGCAGACTCATTAACGGGCTCCTTCGATAAATCGCGTATTGCTTGAATCATGCGCTTCGATTCGAGCGCCTTTAATTCACGTGCCGCTTCGAGGTGGTCGATCAATTCAGGATCGAGCCCGACGTAGTTGTTGTGGGGAAGTCCCTTCCAAACCGTGAGCGTTTTGGGATTGCCGCCGGCATCAAGTAAATCGTGGTAGGCACCGCGGCGAAAATCACCGCCTGACTGCGGATGACGTGGAGACATTCTTGACGAGATCCCGCGGGTGCGTGGCGCGTCGGTAGCCCCAAAGTTCGTGAGTCTGTAGACCTCTAACTGCCTCATTCCGTCCCAGCGGTCGGAGCGCACCTTCTGAAACCCACAGCGCCTCGCGGTCGTTTTTTTGCCATCGCCCATATCGCACATGGCGTCAGCATCGGCTTTGTTGATGATCTTGGCGGACTTTCCGTTTAGCAAAATAACGGGAACGGCAATCTCTATCGGGATCTTAAAGCGACTCGACATGAGCGAACACACCACCCCACCAACGACAGCAACGACGCGAAGAAAAAACATCGCGAAGTTAGAAGCACTGCGTTGCGGGTGTGAGTCCTTCTGGGTGGTGGCCGAAGCAGAGTTGGATCAAACTCGCTGCTTTTCGCCTTTGACAAGCGCTTCGATGATGTTATCGAAGATAGCCAATTCCGATTGGGGCTTGGTTCCCCGTTCTGCGTCCGCAATGGTGTTTTGCGGGGTGTCCGCGTTTACTTCGGCGCGGCTAAATCCGATTGTTTAACGACTTTCGTCGCGACTACCCCGGTTCGGCGCCGGGCACATGCGATACTGATACATTCGATGATTAGTATCGGTAAGAGTTGCCTGGCAGGCAAGAAGTTTTTCAATTATTTTGAATCGCTACTCAGTGTGCGCCAGTTTGCGATTCTCAAACTCGGTGGCCGCTCCGCGGGCGGCTGTAATTGGCGACGCGCTTCGGGATTGGCATTTTCAATCCCGGGCTGGTCGATGTGGTCCTAGTGCGGCGGGATATGGAGTAGACTCGGGGCACTAAACGTCGCCGAGTCCGTGGTACGAGATAACCTGTGCAGAGCCCTCAACCAGACGCGTTTTCTAAACTGAGTATGTTAGGTCCCTTGATCGGATTTGTGCTGGGGCTAGCAAGTGCTTTGATCCTCGACTGGCTGAAGCGGCGCGGAGAAAAGCATCAACTTGTTGAAGTCTTTCGGGCGGAATTCTCTCGAACCGGTAAGGAACTTGAGTACAAGACTTTGGGCATACCCGTTCCCCTGCCTTTGGCGAGAGCGAGAGGTGTGCTCTTCGGCGTGGACAATGTGGCAGTCAGGGGCACACCGGAGTACGAATTCGAGGTATATAACGTCAAGCTTTTCGAAACGGAAGGCGTTCGCCTTGCGCAACGACTTGGGCGCCCTGCCAAAGAGCAGTTTTGGGAGCTGTACGGCTATCTGCGCGATGCCGAGTCGGTTCGACTCGCTCTCAACCGATTAGCTCCGGCCGACCGGAACTATGAGGCATATCAACGAGTGTTCACTGGCTTGACATCCAAAGCTTACAAAATGATGACAAAGCTCGAGGGATCATTGGAGAAAGAACGTTCGCCTTTAGAGAAAATTCAGGAACTGCTGGGCGCAATCACAAGAAGAAACTGAGCCAGACCTGTTCCTGCCAGCAACGAGATCCGTTACGAACAGGTTTTCTGCTTGCCTATCGGCTATTGTTCTGGCCACATTTTGCTAATCTCAAGATCGGATCGCCGGGGAGTACTCCGCACTTCATTTTCACCGTACGGCAATTTTGCCGCACGGCTATTCCGCCCAATCACTCGCCTGATATTTTACGATTCTGAAACTCGAAGCGAACGTTGGCGTAAGCAGGGGCACGCGAGCAATCTCAGCTGGCGTCGGCCGCAGGCCCCCGTGAAGGTTCTGAAGATTCCTCGACGGTGCCAGTTTTGATAGTTACGGATATTGCGGCGTCGCCGATCGATTTTGAAACGAACATCTTGACACGCTCAACCCCGATGGACTTGAGATTGATGTTAAGGATTTTGTCAGCGAACACATAGAAGTTGGCGCTCGGAATTTTGCGCCAGTAAGCATTCGGATCGACTGTCTTTCCCATTTCTCGATCGGCAAGCAGAGATTTTCTGTCATATCTGCGTGGGTTGTCCAAAATCATTCCCGATAACTTGCTGCCGTCGAGAAAGTACTGCGTTACTTGCCCATCGTAGAGCGTTCCATCTGTGCAAAGAACGTCAACGAGCACTGGAGACTTCTTGTCGGCGAAAACGAAAGCTGTCAGGAAGACATGCCATTCGGAGATGTTGGGTAACAGCAGTCCATCTGCTAAAGCGCTATATATTCTGTTCTTCTGGTATTTTCCGTAATTCGAACTCAGAAACCCAAAAGCTACGCCTTCAAGCACGACTAGCACGTAGTACCACGAAAGCAAACGACATTGGCGCCGAGTGGACCGATTGAGGGCCGGCCAAAATTCCTCATAGTTCTTCTTGAACATATCTTCGCTGTAGAGGGCCGCCATCACCGTCTTGTAGTCCGCGCTTCGCGATCCTGGCCTCGCGTCCACGCGGAGAGGATATGTATTAAAAGGCCAGGCCCAGAAAACAAGAATCGTTGAGATCACAAATGGAATGAAGGACAACGCGACGGCCCGGTAGATGGTTTCAACTCTAGTTGGGACCAGCGAGCGAAGAGGCACGTAACGGCTGAAAAAGAATCTAAAAATTGCATCAGGAATAATTAGGTACAGGGTGAGGAGAATCGAGAACGTGAGAGCGAGCAAGTTTCTACGCAGCAGCGGCTACGGCGCGTCTGATCTCAACCAATTCCCCGTTCGGTCCGGTCAAGGTGTACGATCCCGTTGTCTGAAGAGCAATGATAATCTCTTCACGCTTCGAAGATACCTGCTCCTTCAACCAAGCAGGAACCGATCCTTCTTGAATCAACTCTGCTAGCTTGCTTAGCGACGTAACCATACGTACCTCCAACAACTTAGATGCGTAAAGACCCCGAGACGATTCCTGACGGCGAACGCCAGACAATGTCCCGTTTATCCTAGTGTACCATCTTGTACCACTGAGCTGTAGGCCGTGTCTACCACCCGATCGTACTGATTCTACGAATGAAGCACCGAGCGATTCGTAGAAGAAATCACTTGAACGCTCGTGTCTGGCCTTTTGCGATTCTCAAAGTCCGAGCGGCACTTGTCAGGTAACGCGACTTGTCCGGAGTTAGATTTATCAGATCTGTTCGAATCGGCTTGCTCTCGGTATGGTGCATTGCTCCTGATCGCATTTTTTTCGAATCTCAAACCCCGTCATTCAGGACCATGTGACGAAAGCGCGTCCGCGACTCATTTCGCCTTATCTACTTTTGGTTCCCGCGCTAGGCATCCCGTGCAGTACTCTTTTTTGAACTCAGCGATAACCGCGAATGCGTCGTCTGATGCTTCCGCCGATCGAAAACCAAAACGAGCGCAGAGGCATTTGCGAGTGGGCAAGACGCTGTATGCTGTCCGGGGATCGCTCGTTTTGGACAAGTCCTCCAGTATCTGGATGTGACGACACCAAGAACATCTCTCCCGCGCGATCTCTCTTAAAGAGCGCACATGTTCGTGCAGCACCTCAAGTCGAGCGGGCGGACATTCCACGACGTCGAGAAGGAGACGCGCGATGCGAGCGATTTGTTCGTCAGTTTGTGTTGCCCTCATTGAGTCGTCATCTTCTTTGGGCTCGAGAAGCTCTCGCTCGAAACTCATCAATAGAGTTCCGCCGTCGAGAATCTTGCGCGATCCTTCGGCGATTGTGTTAAAACCCATTGCAAGGGCCTCTGGATAAACCTTTGCTGCTAGCTTTCTTGCGCCATCGAGGTCTCCCTCAACTTCCAAGAGATCTGCCTGGAGCTTGTTTAGACGCAGTCTTCCTTCGACGGAACCGTTCACTGTGTTCAGTTCTAGCGCTTCGTCGAGACCGCGCTGGATTACGGACTTCGCCGCGTCGCTGACTGCGTAAGACCTCTGATGGCTGATGGCGTCGAGACGGTCGCCAATCAATCTCCCTATGCGGATATTCAGGGAGATCATGAGGGCCTGAACAATTAGCACCGGGTGGCTGAGCTCATAGGCATCTTTGAGTGCCTGCTCTGACTGAGTCTCCCATCGGCTGTGACTGCTTCGCGCATCCTGCAAGTTCTGCAGAATGGTCGCCGAGTCCGTCGGAAACAGGAAACTACGCATCTCCGCAGAGAAAAGTTTTTGTGACGCTCCGAGATTCGCCTCCACGCCTTCGACATACAGAAGAAGCAATCTGGCTCCGACCTTGATCGCGTCATTTGCCTCATTATTGTTCAGGATTCTAGTCGTGATACCTCGGAGCTTCTCCGCGAGGTCGGCTCGTTTTTCGAAATCCGTTTCACCGTTGTACTCATGATAAAGAGCATCCTGTTGAGCCTCGAGCGCTTCAAGGCCGCTCAGTCCATGAGATCTTGTGGTCAAGCGCTGTTGGTACATGGCGACATCGATTATTCCAATGGTAAACTCGCAGGCATCTTTGAGACTGGCGAGGAAGGCGTTGTCCCGCCGGGATAGTTCCTGACTGCGCGCCATAGCTGATCGAACATGCCCCAGCGCACTGTAATAATTCCCGATCGTGTACTCGGCATAGCCTGCCGTGAGCTGCACCCGCGGTGCATCTCTGATCGATGATTCAAGAAGCTGCACCAATGCGAGGGCCTGTTTCGGGTAACCGGCCGCCACGATTGCCGCGCCGCTCACAAGCACTACAGTTCTGGCCCTAACAGGATCAGTAATCTCAAGGGATTCAGCATTGATGCTGATGACGACCGGTTCGCTACCTGTAGAACGAGCCAAGGAGTCGTGAATCTCCCTATGAAGACGGCCCTCTCTCAGCACGCGATCGACGACGGCGTTCAGCGTCTCACGCGTGAAGCGCTCCGCGAACTTGAGGGTGATCGAATTTTGATCGCGCCACTGCGGGTTTTCTTTCTCCAGCCTGCGACTTTCGTCCTGCGCCCAGACATACCAGAACGCGTTTTTCTTCGAATCAAACAATAGGTAAATCGGGGAGGAGCCGTTCAGAAGGTAGTTGAAGTTCGATGTTGGAACCGAGAAAGCGACACAGCCTTCCCGGTTCGGTGCAATGCATGCGGAAGCCTTTATCTGGACGTGCGCCCGGAAGTTCGTCATGCTCCCACCGATGTTCAGTTCGAACGATCCGTCGACGCCGTAGTCTTCCGTTCGTTGGTCGCGAAAAACAACTTGGTCTTGGTCAACGAGAAGTGCGCTTAAAGCTTTTAGGCTTCGCCGTTGCAACTCTGCATTAGCATCAGAGGTGGGAAGGGGACCGAAATCGCCGTGTTTCAAGCTAGATGCCTTTGACACCAGAAGCCGGCTAACAAGAGACGGACCGGACTTCGTTTATTATTCCACGTCCGAAATACCTATTCTCAAACAGCAGTTCAGGTGTGGCGTTCCTGATTACGCCGCCTTCCGACAAGTAAAGTGGCGGGATTGTAATACAATCCATCTGGCAAGTCATCTTAGAGCAGCACCTTGCGACATAAGACAACAGTGTCTTAGCTTTCTCCACAACATTTCAATTCACATTCAAGGCATTTCGCGTCATACTCGCGCTCCCAGCCATGCCCTCAGCCCTTCGACTATTCGAATTGCTTCACTTGGCCGCGTGGGTCATCGCGCTAATTGTCGGGTTCTTTGGTGTCATTGCTGTTGTTCGCGGTGTCGCCCCTGTCTTGTGGCGTCTCGGAAATGGACTGGCGAATAGACAGATTGCGATTTTCGCCAAGGTAGATAACCTTCCTAGCCTCAAGAGCCTGCTTCTGGACTCTAAGCTCTTAAAGAACAAAAACATCATTGACGTCACAGCCCCTGGCGACATCGGACGAGCCAAGGCTGCGACCGTATACATTGTTTTTTGGCACGACTGGGCGGACGACATTGACGCAATCTTGAATCAGAAGCCCGACTCATGTGCGCTCATAGTTTATTCGCCCTATGACCGCGAAAAGATACCGACGGAGCAAATGAAAAAGCTAGATGGCAAACGACACACTGCTGTAACCAACTTCCGAGGAAGGCTCCTCAACGACATCATCACATCCATGATAACCACGAGCGAATGAAAGTAGTGTCCTCATGACGGTCACTGAAGCGTTCGAACTTTTCAAGAGTGAGCTTGAGCTTCCCGACAGTAAGCAGGCACAAGCTTCAAAGGCTCAACAGGATATTCGGGAACGCCTCGCTGATCATTTAGATGTACCTAATTCCTTACTCACCGGCTCCTATCCAAGACACACCAAGATATATCCCCTGGATGACATCGACATTCTCCTTATACGGAACAACGGTCGGGTTGGTCTAGTAACTGATGGAAGTGGTGTCTCGACGGCTACGGCCATTAATGAAGTCGCAGCGGCCTTGAGCAAAGCCTACGGTTCAACCGCAACCGTCAAAAAACAGGCTCGTTCGGTGAACATCTTAATCAAGGGGCTCGACTTCGGTTTCGACATTATTCCGGCGTGGTTGCGAAACCCGGACGGCTATTGGATCCCCGACACAGACATCAATCAATGGATTCCTACTGACCCCGAGGCGCACGCACGGATGATGACTGAAGCCAATGCGAGGCTTCAACAGCGACTCAAACCGGTCATCAAAATGGCAAAGCACTGGAATCGGAACAATTACGAGCTATTACGTTCCTTCCATACTGAGCTTATTTGCAAGAACATTTTTGACACGCTAGATCTGCCGAACTTTCCGTATGGTGTCGCTGCCTTTCTTGTGAACCTAGACAAGTATGCAGGAAAAATCATGATGGACCCGGTCTATAACACATGTCGGGTCGACAAGCCTCTGTCTTCGGACGACCAGAAGAGACTCGCAATGCGTATCAGCAATGACGCTCAAAATGCTAGAGAGGCCTTACAACTCGAACATCAGGGATCGCACTTAGCGGCAATCGAAAAGTGGAAATACATCTTCGCAAGCGGCTTCCCAAAATGATTCGCAAGGGGGCGAAATGCGCCAGTTCCTAATCGGAGCCGTTGTTCTCGCTACGGTCTCTCCAGCGTTCGCACAGAAACTTGCCGTCAAGATCATCAATCGCGAGGACAACGAAACGCAGTACACATACGTCGTGGCCGGTTATTCGTCCTCAAACTCGAACACGAACGTGAATTGCTCCGACAGCGGCAACAATGTGAACTGCAACGGGTCAACCCACACAACCGGAACAAGCACACCTGGTCATGAGGTGTCGTTCAGCGTTCGTGGAGCGACGTATTCTCTGCAATTGCCCGATGGTCGCGTGGTGGTCGTCAACTGTGAAAGCAAGTTTGCTGAGCATATGGCCGGACCTTCCGGAAACAAGAGAAGCTGCCGCATGCCGATAGTGGATGACATTCAGGCGGAGTTTAACGGCGACAAGGCGAAGCTATCGTGGCCTGTGAGCCTCGACGGGAAGAAGATGGCGTCGGAAACCTATAAGATTCTAGGTGTACTCTCGAAGAGTGATTCTCACTAACCTCCTGACTTGTCGGTTCAAAAGGCTAGGAATACTCGATGCAAGTGGTTGCGCAACAACGGGGCGGTGGGCAATCGCCGGTGAACATCGACAAAGCACCGGAACAATGCCCGATTTGCCATCACTTCTTACAGCCGGTGGATTGCGGAATTGCGTTCATGGGAGTCAACCGTGTGGAAAAGTTGTACCGTTGCCCACGAGAAAGTTGCGACAGACTGTTCATCGCCAGGTATGCGATGCAAGCCGGCGGCGTTTTCACTTTAACCGAATGCCTACCCCATAAGTTTGAGGTTAAGGGCTTCAGCGAGATAATCCAGAAGGTGTCGAAGAAGTTTTGTGACATTTACGAACAGGCAAGCACTGCCGAGCAACAATCGCTGTTGCTCATCTGCGGGCCAGGGTATAGAAAGGCCTTGGAGTTCCTCATCAAAGACTACGTTTGCGGGATAAGCCCTGCTGAACAAGCGGAGACAATAAAGAAAACTGCTCTCGGCAAATGCATCAAAGATCACATAACGAATGCGAAGATCGTGACGGTCGCTTCCCGGGCGGCGTGGCTCGGTAACGACGAGACCCACTACTTGAGGACGTGGGAGGAAAAGGATTTAAGCGACCTCAAGAAATTAATCGACCTCACAGTCCACTGGATTGAGATGGAAGAGTTGACCAAGGACGTGGTCGTTGAGATGCCTGAGCCAGAAAGACTCTAGAGATTCAAAAGCAAAAGACCCGAACCATTTCAACCCGGGCCTCTGCGCGATCTGATTGTGCTGCGGTCCGTGCTTCGACGGACTTGAGCGCCGCCAACCTCAGAGGACACGGGCCGGCCCACGAGCACTTCGCTGCGGCATTTTCGGAATCTCAAACCAAATGCGGTGTCCATTCCAGTGTCCAATCGACCAAAGAAAACGCCTTCAGCAGTTTGCGAACACTGAAGGCGTTTTGTTGAACGCTTAGAACGTTACGGACATCCTGAACAACAAATTTCCCACTGTTAATGAGGACGGTGTTGGTTCGAGTCCAACCGCCCCAGCCATCAAGTCCCCAAATTTGCTCTGCACAGCAGGTAACCGGCTTTCTTTCCCGATTCTGTTTGTGCCAACCACTTGCGCTGCCCTTGAGTCGCGTCCAGTTTGCTCGCGTTACTGCGGCGTCAGCTTGATGTAGTCGTAGGCCTGGGTGTAGCCGCTGCTTGCCGCGTTCTTCCCAGTAGTGGTAAAGACGAACGGCTGGTTGCCGGCAGCGAGCGAGACGTTGCCGAGATCGAATTCCTGCCAAACCTCACTGGAATTGTATTGATCTTCCGCGGGACCGAGTTTTACGCCGTTAATGGAGAGCTGCACGATTCCACGAGTGGTGAATTTCTTGGTGGCGTAGCGCACATCGTAAACGCCCGCCTGCGGAACGTTCAGCGTGATGGTCACCGACTGCCCGGTGGCTGTGCCATCGAGCGTCGTGCCTTCGCCGTCGGTAAATCCGGACCACGCGAATACGCGATAAGTGGGCCCAGAACTCTTGCTGGCGTTAAATACGGCGGAAGATTCCACTTCGTACTGAATGGCCGCTGAGCTGCCGGAAGTGAAGGTCCACGTAATGACTTCCTGAGTTGCTGTCGCGCCTCCCGTGCCGCCGGTGAAGCCGACATACGCAACGTTGCCGCCGACGATGGTGGGTATGTTAACGGTGGCAGATGTTGTGAAAGTCTTGGCAGTGGTGGCGTCGGTGATCGTCCAGGTAAGAGTTGTGCCGTTGTAGGTAACATGCACGTTGAAAACGTCGCCACTGTGGAGATTGACGCCTGAACTGGTCATGTCCACGGCAGGAGTCGTTGGCGACGCGCCGTTCGTGTACGAGCCGGTGGAGTCAACACCTTCGCCCGCGTTGTTATAGAGGTCGAATTTGATGGCGACGCTCTTAGCGATTGGCGTGTTGCTGCTGGCCGAAGGATTCGTGACGTTGTCAGGACCGTAGCCCAAGCCGCCGCCCGAAGGACCGACGGCCGCGGGGGCGCTGCCTTGAACGGTGAACGTGAATCCGTCGGCGTTGGGGTTGGTTAGTTGGAAGCTGAAGTCCGTGGTGAATTGCGCGATGTTCACAGGCGTCGTGTAGAACGCGCTGCGAGCTTCAGTCCCACCACCATCGGTAATGCGCAGACGCGTGCCGCTGATCGTCGCTCCGCCGTTCAGAGTGAGCGAAGTCTCGCCAGAGAATCCGCTGCCGAAATTAATGGTGGGCGCGCCGACGGGAGTAACGGTGTAACCGCTGCTGGCTACCGCGCTATTCGTGAATCCGCTGGCGGCTGCAATCGCCTTCACGGTGGCGGAAGATGTGAGCGTGAATGTGCCGGCGTACTTGGTTGAGCTGGTCGTGGGCGTAGTGCCATTGGTCGTGTAGTAGATGGCGCTGCCGCCGGTGGAATCGGTGATCGAAACAGCGACAGAGCCGGGATAAGTGCCGGCTGTGGGACTGATGACCGGCGTCGCGGCTTGTGGAAGCGAAGCAGGTCCGGAAACGAAGGAGAATCCGATGATTTCCTGGATTGCCGTTTCGCCGCCGGTGCCGCCAGTGAAGCCGACGTAACCCGTGTTACCTCCAATGGTGGAAGAAATGTTCACGTTCGTGAAGGATGTAGTGAACTCATCTTCGTTAGTGGTATCCGTAATGGTCATTGCCAGCGTTGTGCCGCTGTAAGACAGATGGACCTGGAAAATATCCCCACTGTGGAGGTTGATGCCCGAGCTGGTCATGTCCACGAACGGAGTGGTGGGAGAAACGCCATCGGCATACTCGCCGGTGGAATCGGTTCCTTCTCCAGCATTGCTGTAGAGATCGAATTTCACGGCGATGCTGGACGGGATGCCACCGGTGCCTCCAGCGGTGTCCGGGCCGTAGCCCAGGCCGCCGCCGCTTGGTCCAAGTGCTGCAGCCGCGCTGCCGCCATGTATGGCGAAGGTGAAACCATCGGCGTTGGGATTGGTAAGTTGAAACGCAAAGTCAGCGGTGAACGATTGGATATTCATCGGCGTTGTCACAAAACCGCTACCGGCTTCGGTTGCGCCTCCGTCAGTCAGACGCAAGCGTGATCCGTTCAGAGCCGCATTGCCAGAAAGCGCCAATCCTGCCGCCGTGAAACCAGTAGAGTCGTTTACCGACGTAATGGGATTGGTCTGAATTGTGTAGATCTCGGAAGCGACAACGCTATTGGTAAAGCCGCTTGCCGAGGCGATCGCTTTCACCGTGTGCGAGGACGTCAACGTGAACGGAGCAGAATATTTGACGGCTGAGCCTGAGCCGGGAACGGGAGTAGTGCCGTCGGTCGTATAATAAATCGCGGAACCCGATGTGGAATCCGTAATTGTGACTGAGACGGACGTGGTAACCGATTCGGATCCGGGACTGATGACCGGAGTGGCGGCGACCGGCGTAACTCCCGCGAGCGAGCCGTAAACATCTACTTCTTGCGTTGTGCCAACGTAAACTTTTCCGTTGGCGACCGTGGGCACCGCGAATTTCACGGCGCTTCCAGCCGTATCTCTGCCGCCGGCGGCTTGCGATGAGTTGTACAGTTCGGTGCTGACGCTGGAGGCGTTGAACGCGTGAAGCACGGCCGGACCTGGTCCCGGTCCGGGGTTGCCGTATTGTGAAGAATCGATAAGCCAGGCGATGCCGTTCGATGTACCGTTTGACGAGATCGAAGGAGTGGCGCCGGGAAAACCAAAACTAGTCCCTGAAGTTGTGATGGCCGAATAATTCAGCGTACCGCTGCTGAGTGGGATAGCCGTAAGCGGTCCCCCGGAGCCGACGAAATAGACGGTGTTATTCCAGTAAGCAGGCATGGACCACATTCCCGCGATCTTGCCCGCAGTCGATTCCTGCACGATTTCCGGGTCGCTCGAACAGCCATTGCAATAATGAAGGGGAGTCGTCGTCATGGTGTCGCGACTGACCAGATAGATGGTGCCTTGTTTCCCAGCCTCGACGAGCTCGTTCGGGTGTGTTCCTGGCTGACTCGGGAGCAGGAGAACCCCCCCGGAGCCAAGGTCCACGTCACCTCCGGAAAGGCTGGCTTGATTGTAGGGAGTGAAATAGTCCGCAACGGTGAAGGCATTGTTGGCGAATGTAACTTTCAGAATGGAATCGCCATAATCAATTTGAGGATTGGTGGTGTCGTAGGAACCATTGCCGGTGACCAGGAACAAATTTCCGGAGCTGTCTGCCGCCAGGCCGGCGCCGGAGCTCCAGAAGCCTCCCAGACCGCCGTAGGGCGTAGTGTTAAGAATGGCCAGGCGGGCGAGCGAGCTTTCGCTGTAGGCAAAAAGCCAGCCATGATAAGGGCCGTTGTCGCAATGAGAGGCGTAACCGATGAAAATTGTCCCGTTCGAGAGCAATAGGCCCGGGCGGTTATTCTGCGTGAGGTTATCGAACTGAAGTACGCCGGATGAACTGCCATCGCCGGTGCCCGGTACGCCGTTCGGTAGCGCGTTGATAACCACCGGGCCGAAGGATTTTTCGGCTCCCGTAGTGATGTCGAGAGCATGCAGGCGATGCACGGCGTTGCCGCCCTCCAGAGATTTCGCTTCCAGATAAATCGTGCCGGTGGATGGGTCAATTACGGGAGTGCTGGTGATACCGCTTTGAGGCTGCATGTCCGTGCAACCTACGGTGGTGTACGGCACGGGCGTGGCGCCCGACGCGGCACCGTGGGCGGTATCGATGATGCTGGCGCGCCAAAGATAGGTTGCGTTCGCGCCGGTGTTGCTGTCAGCGTCGAAGGCGTAAACGCTGTCCGCTTCTGTTGCGACGATTAGGACGTTGTGAACGGCGCCATTAATCGTCAATTTCGGAACGTATAGTGGTTGCGCGTAAACCTGACCGTCCACTTTGAGCGAAAAAAGTTTTCCGAATTGAGTTGTGTTGACGTTCGAGGGAGTCAGGATCGTTTCCGCGGTGTTTTGGCCGGTGCGGCCAATGTCGTTGTGCTGAGTGAGCACCGGAGTTTGAGCGGCGGTGGTGAATGCCGAAATACAAATCAACGCCAGGATTGCGCTGCAACGGGATCGAAATAGTCTCAAGGAGATAAGGGATTTGCTGTTTGTCGAGGCTCCGCCCATTCTCTTGGCACAAGGAATTCGCATCGCAACGCCCCCAAAGAAGAATTTGTCACACCGATAGGTCGAGCACTGTCAGCACTGCGGGTGCCGGTACCATACCATTTCAGCCAGTGATGTCACGCATAAGTTTCATTAGTACAGGGCGAATAGCACGCGAAGGATTAGAGAGTTGAAGAACGGAAAGCAGAGGTGCTTCCCAATTTTATTCCTTCGGTTGGCCAGAATCCTCAGCGCGGACGGCTTTTTCGATCGGGCCACGCTGCCACGGTGAAGCTTGCCAGCGTGTTCAGGCCGGTAACGGAATCGGGAACGCCAAGATTATCGAGCAGCAGATTGTGCGCGGCGTCGAATTTCAATGCAGGATCAGCTGAAGGGATCCATAGATGAACCACGTAGTCACCCCGGGGAAAGGCTGGGGAAAGCAGGGTTTCTGAAAAAGTGAGGGTTTGATGCGGGGCGAGCTTGTGCAAATCCACCTGTGGAAGCGGGCGTCGCACGTGATTTTTGCCGCTCGGCTCGTCAATGGCGATAAAGGCGGTGCGAGCCTCCGAAAACGCCGCAGGACCAAGATTCGTGAACGTTAGTTCGATCTTCATGTGGCTTTCGTCGTTGGTTTCGAACGAAAACATCGCGTGGTTCAACACGATGCGCGGAACGGCGTCGGGAATATTCGCATCTCGAGGCGCGGGCGTGTAGTCGCAGGTGATCGTGATTTTAGTGGTGCCGGTCACATCGCATTTGGTGCCGCTGGGAACCTGCTGGGTGGCAATGGCTTCGGAAGCAATGGGAACGTCGCGAATGATCGCGAGCGACGGAACTAGCGAAATAGCGAAGAGAGTTTTGGCAACTACGGATGGCTTCATTAACACTTTTCCCCGGCGGTGACCCCGTCGGCCACGCTGCGATTCTTCTGGCTAATCCTTGATTACTGGATAGCCAGCTTCGGTCCAGCCGCGCCAGCCGCCATCCATCGAGATCACGTTGGTATAGCCCATTTTTTGCAGGCTTTCGGCTGCGAGCGCGGAGCGGAAGCCGCCACCGCAATAGATAACGATAGGCGCGCCTTTATCCGGGATGGTTTTCTCGATGTCGCGTTCGATGACGCCTTTGCCGAGGTGAACGGCGTTGGGAATATGTCCGCGGGCCCATTCGCTTTCCTCGCGGGTGTCCACCAGTATGACCGGCTCGCCGGCGTCGAGTTTTTTCTTGGTGGCGTGAACATCTTCTTCCTTGATGCGCTTTTTGGCTTCCGCTACCAGCCGCAGGAAACCTTCAGGATGATTTGAGTGGCTCACAATTGCACCTCTTTAGAGGAAAAACATAACACAGAGAACACGGAGAAAGACAGAGACCGCCGAGCAGGTTGGGAAAAATCAAACCGCAGAGGCGCAGAGTGCAGCGCTTACTTCATGTCGCGCCAGTTACAGCCCACTTTGGTTTCGGCTACCACTGGAACGCTGAGTTTGTGCACTCCTTCCATGACTTCCTTCACCAGCTTGGTCAGGCGCGGGATTTCCTTTTCGGGGCCTTCGAATAGGAGCTCGTCGTGGACCTGCAGAATCATCCGCGATTTGAAATTTTCTTCGGGCAGGCGGCGGTCGAGCTCGATCATGGCGAGCTTGATCAGATCGGCGGCCGCACCCTGCATCGGCGTGTTCATCGCGGTTCGCTCGGCGAAATTGCGCAGGTTGAGTTGCGGCGAATTGATTTCCGGGATCTGGCGGATCCGTCCGAAGAGGGTTCTGGTGACGCCGGTCTTGCGGGTTTCCGCGATCTGGCGATCCAGGAAATCCTTTACACCGCGATAGCGTTCGAAATACTTGGCGATGAATTTGGCTGCTTCTTTCTGGTCAATATCAAGCTGCTGTGCGAGCCCGAACGGCGACAGGCCGTAAATCACGCCGAAATTGATCACCTTCGCAACACGACGATGCTCGCGGGTCTGCGCGAACGGCGCGACGTCAAACACTTCCTGCGCGGTGCGCGAGTGAATATCTTCGCCGCGGCGAAAAGCTTCGACCAACACCGGATCCTCCGACAGATGGGCTAGAATACGCAGCTCGATCTGGGAGTAATCGGCGGAAAGAAGCAAAAACCCTGGAGACGAAATGAACGCGGCGCGAATCTCGCGGCCAAGTTCGGTGCGTATCGGAATATTCTGCAAATTAGGATTCGAAGAGCTCAAGCGTCCGGTCACCGCGCCGGTCTGAGAAAAGCGCGTATGCAGGCGGCCCGAGACCGGATGAATCAGCCGCGGCAGAACATCCGAATAAGTGGACTTCAGTTTCGATAGTTCGCGGTACTCGATGATTTTTTTCGGGAGCTCGTGAATCAGCGCAAGTTCTTCAAGTACTTCGGCGGCGGTGGAACGAGCCTTGGCACGAGTGCGGCGCGGCGGCTGCAGGTTTAATCTATCGAAAAGGACCTCGGCGAGCTGCTGCGGCGAATTGATGTTGAATTCGAATCCGGCGATGCCGCAGATACTTTTCTCGAGTTTGCCGAGCTCCTCGAGCGTTTTCGTGGAAATGCGTTCGAGTTCAATAGGGTCCACGCGAACACCCGCAGCTTCCATGTGTGCCAGCACGGTTGCGAGCGGCAGATCAATTTTCTCATAGAGGTCCAGGAGGCCCTGTTTTTCCACCTCGGCGCGAAGAATCGGCGCGACGCGCAGCAGAAAATCAGCGCGTTCACCGGGCGCGCCGGAAAGAGTGCGGTTCAGATGGCGCAGAACCACTTCGGCGAACTCGTGATTGGCAGTGGTGGGCCGCAGCAAAAAGGAATACAGCATCGTGGCGTGGCGGATTCCGGCAACCTGGCGCCCGGCAGAACGATCGGTCGCTGAATCGGACGTGGTCAGCAGATGAAAAAGTTTTGGGTCGTGAACGATCTTCGGGCGCTTGGGGTCGGCCAGCCACTCCTCCATCGCGTCGAGGCTCTTGTCTTCCACACCGTTAGCGGTGATGCGAGCTTGTCCCGTCTTGGTAGAAATTTCGACCGAGAGAACGCGCGTGCCAAAGCCTTCTTCGTCGGGATCCTCCGCGTCGAGAGCAAGCCACGCGGCGGTTTCCTCACCGCGCGGAATCTCGTGCAGGAATTTCTGCAGAGCCGTCGGCGGTTCGAGTTGTGTGTAATCTGTCTTCTGGGTGTCGGCCAGCGGAGCGAGTTCGCGGAGCAGGGAAGTGAATCCGAGTTCGGCATAGAGTTCGCGGAGGGCGGCGGAGTCCGACTCGCCCATTTTCAAGGTAGGCAAATCGAGAGACACCGGCGCATCGGTGGGAATCGTCGCGAGCTGTTTGCTGAGCATGACGAACTTGCCGCAGTTTTCCAGGGCTTCGCGGTAACTAGAGCGTTTCACTTCGCTGGCGCGCTTCAATGCTTCCTCGGCGCTGCCGAATTGCTGAATTAGCTGGCGCGCGCCCACTTCGCCGATGCCCGCCTTGCGGCGCTCGCCTGGCGCGGGCTTGTCATTGGGATCGCGTGCACCAGGAATATTGTCAATGGAATCGCCCATAAGGGCCATCACGTCCGCCACTTGGGATGGCGGTACCCCCATGAGTTCCTCGACTTTCTTTTCGTCAACCAGCAGGTCGCCCTTCGCGGGATTGAGAACGACGACGTCCTTATTCACGAGCTGGAGGAGATCCTTGTCGCTCGTGACGATAAACGTCTCGAGCTTCTCTTTCGCAGCCAGTCGCGAGAGGGTGCCGATCACATCGTCAGCTTCGTAGCCGGGATATTCCAGGATCGGCAAGCGCATTGCCTCGCAGTACCGCCGCACGAACGGGATCTGTATGGCAAGGTCATCGGGCATGGCCGGGCGCTGGGCTTTGTAGTCCGCGAAGAGCTTGTCGCGAAACGTGGGCGCGGCAACGTCGAACACCACGGCGACGTAATCCGGGCGGTGGTCTTTATTCGAAAGCAGGCGGCGCATCATCGTCGCGAAAAGATAAGGGACCTTCGTGGGGATTCCTGTGGAAGTTTGCAAGCGGTCCATGGGCGCGAAATAGGCGCGGAAGATGTAGCCCATGGCGTCAACAAGGAACAATCGCTTTCGGTTAGTGGGAGTCATGCTGGTTTGTTCGGCGCATTATGCGCAAAAAATAAAGTATAGCAGACCGTGGCCGCGGAGTTTATGCGGCACAACTCGCAAAAGCCCCTGCTTCGCGGGCGTTTCTGCGGAGCCAGGCAGCGTTCGACGGGCGGGGGTAATCGCGACCGCACAGCTTTTGCCGCAACGCTAGGACTCGGCGCCGCCCACGGGCTAGACTCATCACACAGGAGGCATTTACCACCATGAAATACAAGCTGCTGCTGGTGTGTGCAGTTGTGCTGTTGCTGCCGAAGGTAGGCTCGAGCCAAAGCACGCTCAAGTCCGGAACCTTTCGCTTCGAGGACCTCACCTCGCATAAAGAAGCGAACGCAACATTCCGGCCGATCCTCGATGGATTGATGCACAGCGGCGTGCGCGTCGACGTCCACGAAGTTTTTCTGCTGCCGGGGAGTTCGCCGCATCACGCGCATCGCCATCAGCAGGAAGAATTGTTTCTGATCAGCGAGGGCGAAGTGGAAGTGACCATCTCCGGCAAGACGACTAAACTCGGGCCAGGCTCGGCGGCTTTCGCAGCTTCCGGCGACGAGCACCAAATTGAAAACGTGGGGACTCGTCCAGCCCAGTATTTCGAGGTGATTATTGACGCCAAGGGGCCGACGCCGCATTAGGATTTCGACACGAGCCAGCTCTCTAAGAACGATTGAACTCCCACCTTGGTAAGGTCCGGCGCACGTTTTTCCGCGAATGTGCTAGTGTTGTGTCACTCAATCACTCGCAATTTTTATGAACAGACAGGATGCGGCAAGCGGCATCCCTGCAGGGATTGAAAGCTCGAGGGCTATTCGCACATGCGCCGAGAACTTCAAGCCACGCCTAACCTGTCTTTCGAGCTGCTCCCGTGATCCGAGGGGTGGCAACATACGTCCTCTTGATTTTTGCTGCTGGCTCGATGAGCGCTCGGCCGGACGATGACCCTAAGCTCTACGTCGTGAAGGCGGACAGCCGGATCGAGTTCCACGCCAGTGCGACGTTTACAAAGGTTGTGGGCCTATTTCATTCCTGGGAAGCGGACTTCAAGATGCCCGCGGACAAATTTGGAGACGCTTCCCTGATTTTGGAAATCGATGCGGACAGCGTGGAGACGGGAAGCGGGCTCAAGAATAAGGAGATAAAAGGCAAGAACTTCTTTGCTGTGAAAGAGCATCCGCAAATTCGTTTCGTATCCAAGAGCATCACTGCGGACGGCGAACCCTCAAAATTCCGCATGACGGGAGAACTCACGCTGCGCGGAATCAGCAATCCAGTTTCCGCGACCGTTTTCTTGCGCCCGCAAGCGGATGGGCATCGGCGGATTGACGGAGAGTTTTCGTTCAACCGGCGCGAATTCGGAATGACGCACAATGTACCCTTCAACAAAGTGGCCAACACAGTGGAAGTGAAATTCCAGCTGGACGTGCAAAATGTGGACCCTACCGTCGCGCTGAATCAACGCTGAGGCCGGGCTTCCACACTCGCGGCAACGTCACGCGCCTATCGGTCACGTTTTTCCACACGACGGTACCGCGCGTCACTGTGCAACTCGCGCTTGACTCTGTGTCCGCTCGCGGCTTATAGCTATACCAGCGTTCTTGAGGGTTGGGGTGGGGGCGGGGCGCTTGTCCGGAAAAGCTATCGCCGTTATTCGCGGTTTCGATGGGACATCCCTGCCGGTTGCGTCGTATAAGTCTCCACAGGAGAAGACCATGAATAGATTCTGCAGATGGGGTGTAGCCATTGCGGTCGTGTGCACTTTTCTGCTGACGATGCTAGCGGCGACGCCGGCATCGGCGCAGACGTTTCGCGGGTCGATTCTAGGCACCGTGACGGACGCGAGCGGCGCGGCGGTGGTGGGCGTGACCGTGACCATACACAACGTCGCGACCGGAATTGACCGCATCACGCAGACGAACGTGGATGGCAGTTACCTGGTGCCGGAACTGCAGATCGGCACGTACGACGTCACGGTAGAGGCGAGCGGCTTTCAGAGGTCGGTGACGAAGGGCGTCGTCGTGGACGTCGCGTCAGAGAAACGCATTGACGCCACGCTAAAGCCGGGCCAAGTGAACCAACAAATCGTGGTCGAGGGCGAAGATTTGCCGCAGGTGGACACCACGAACGATACGCTCGGTGGCACGCTCACTCAGGACGCAGTGAAGGATTTGCCGGTGAACGGGCGCGACTATACGAAATTGATATATCTCACGCCGGGCGTCGCCGGATCGCCTGACCAGATTTCGGATTCCCCCGGGTCGTACGGAACATTTTCGATGAACGGTGCGCGCGGCCGGGCGAACAACTTTCTGCTTGATGGCACGGACATGAACGACGGCTACCGGAATGATCCCGCGATTAACGAGGCGGGTGTTTTCGGCACGCCCGCGACCATTCTGCCGATTGATTCAGTGAGCGAGCTGAAAGTGCTGTCCAACTACCAGGCTGAATACGGACGCAACGCCGGCGCTGTAATCAATATTGTGACCAAGAGCGGCCAGAATCAAATTCACGGCAATTTCTTCGATTACTTCCGCAATAACGCACTGGACGCCCGAAATTATTTCAATCCCGTCGGAACGCTGCAGGCGCCTTTCCACAACAACCAGTTCGGTGCGGCACTGGGTGGTCCGATTATCAAGGACAAGACGTTTTACTACGTGGATTATGAGGGCCAGCAGGAGAGGGTCGGGACCGTAAGCGTTGCGTGTGTGCCTGACCCGTCGTCTCTGGTGGCTTCCAACCCTGTGATTCAAAGTTTGCTCTCGCACTATCCGAACAACGACCCGTGGCCATTGCCGAACCTTCCAGGCAGCACGAATTGCACAGCGCCGGCGTTGGCGGCATCGGTTGTTGCTCCTTCGTTCAACAAATTAACGAGCCTGATCGCCAAGGTGGATCACAACATCAATCAGAACAATATTCTGACAGGCCGCTATTATTTTGGAGACAGCGTGCAGAGCTTTCCATTGGCTCTGACAGGCGGAGGAATATTACCCGGATTCAACACCTACACTCCGACGAGGGTGCAGCTTGTTTCAATCTCGTATGTCAGCGTGCTTTCGCCGACCAAAGTCAATGAAGCACGCCTCGGCTGGAATCGCTTCGCGGAGGGATTTTTTCCGCAAGACCAGAGTTTCGAGCCCAGCAGCGTTGGGCTCTGCGCTGCGACCAGCACGGCGGCCTGTACTGGCGCGACAACCTCAAACCAGGGATTGCCGGTAATTACCGTGACCGGCTACCCCCAGCTCGGCGCGAACCATTCGGATCCTCGGCATCGCGTGGATACCAACTGGCAGGCGCTGGACAATTTCTCGTGGAAGATTGGCAAGCACGATGTGAAATTTGGATATGAATACCGGCGCACGAGCATTCAACAGCTCTTTGGCGTGAATTACCGCGGAAAACTGGAATTTAGTAGCTTGGGTGATTTTCTGTCGGGGACAGTCGATGGCGGTGCGCAGTCCCTGGGGGACTCGATTCGACATACGTACGAGAACAACCACGGCTTGTATGTTCAGGATACCTATCAACTGAATTCGCGATTGACATTCGATTACGGCCTGCGATGGGACTATTACGGCGTTGTTGGTGAAAAGGACAATCTCTTTACGAACATCACTTCCGTCGATCCCGTCGGCCAGACTGTAACTCTGACCCAACTGGGCCAACCGGGTTTGCATCAAGTTTACAAGCCAGACTACAAAAACTTCGCGCCACGCGCGAGCGTTGCTTGGGATCCATTCGGAAGAGGCCGGACCATCATCCGCGCAGGATGGGGTCTGTTTTTCGACGCGGTTTCACAGGACGTATTTCTCGGCGAGCTGCCTTATAACTGCAGTTTCTGTCCGGGCGTCGGCTACAATCCTGCGGGACCTGCACCGATTTTCACCGTGGGAACTGTCGGGTCAATCGCCAACAACGTGCCAGTATTCACGACACCTTCCAGCACGCCGAGTGGAAGCATTTTCGCAATTAACCGCAATCTACCGACGCCCTACATGGAGAATTACAACCTTAATGTGCAGCAGCAGATTTCGAGCAAGGTCGTCCTGCAGGTTGGATATGTGGGTTCGCAGGGACACCGGCTACTGCATTATCTAGATATAAATCAGCCGGGCCAAGCTGCGATAACGGCCTTCGATATTGCCTTCGCCCAGGCGAATTCCACAACCACTGTTCCCTCGACTCCCTGCTTCCCCAACGGCGGTCCCGGGTGTACTTCGAGTTATGGTGTGCCGACAAACTTCGTGAACAATCCCTACGGCGCGGAATACATCAACCAACTCCAGGCCAATGCGCGCTCCAATTACAATTCGCTCCAAACCAGTCTGCGTGTGAATGGGTGGCACG
>Ga0210390_10000837_pt1 | contig 31263 bp, 24 predicted proteins | sample IncBWH11OmetaG_FD_161050 | JGI IMG/M metagenome (GOLD analysis project Ga0210390, IMG submission 161050) | Forest soil microbial communities from Barre Woods Harvard Forest LTER site, Petersham, Massachusetts, United States - Inc-BW-H-11-O ...
CATTTCCTGAGTCTGGGTGTTGACCTGGGTAGCTCCCTCGCCGACCACTTCGACCGTAACTGATTGGTTGCCGACCGTGAGTTGTGCGTCAACCGTGGCTGAACCGCCGACGGTGACCTCGGTACGGGTCTTGAAGGGTGAGAAGCCGCTGGTAGTGATGGTTACGTCGTAAATTCCGGGGTTGAGGCCAGGGACGTTGTACTGGCCAACGGTTCCCGTGGTTGAGGTCCGCTCAGAGCCAGTGGTCGTACTCGTTATCTTGACTGCGGCACCAGAAACGACGGCGCCCGAGGAATCTCGAACCGTACCGGAAATTGATCCGGACTCCGCCTGTCCAAAAGCGCTGACGGAAAAGGCTACAAAATTCATTATGACCAAGGTAAGGAATAACACCTTGGCGTAGCTTCGAACAGAGTTACGGTCCCGCCCCAAAACAGACTCCATAACACCCTCCCTGTCGGAAATTTTTTACGGAACTGCGCGCTGAAAACGGGTGAACATGAGACCGGTCCAACAAGACACATATACAAACACAAAAACATTCCGGTTTTGCAACTTTAAAGCCAAGACAGTAAATGTTGACACACATGTGTTATCTACAATTTCCAACAAACTGTTGGGATGATTAGTAAAGTTTTGTATAGAAAACCATAGAATTGTGCACCGGCGATCTACGAGATTTTGTAGGAAATCGGCTGCTCTTGAATTGCGAAATCCCGTCGCTAAAAACCCATGGGGAGCCTCGGCGGCTCCCATGGGTTGTGCCTTACTGAATCAGTAAGGGCTAGAAGCTGAACTTGGCAACGATGGCCATGGTTCGAGCGTTGCTGGCGAATACGGTCTGCGGCTTGTTAAAGTTTGCATTGCCGGGATTGACAAAGGAATCGTAGCCAGTGCCAACGGAGCTGAAGCCATTCACATCATTGACCCCAAGACCGAACCCTGGATTGCTGCCAGGAATGTATTGAGGATGGTTGATGATGTTTCCAAACTGAGCGCCGAGGCGGAACTTCATTCTTTCTCCGAAGCTCAGGTCCTTGTACACGGCCAAGTCGATATTGTTGGTGTTTGGCGTCTGCAAGGTATTACGCCCGAGGTTGGAATAAGATCCAATTCCCGTCTGAATGTATTGCGCATTCGGGTTATTGGCCAAATAGCCCACGATGAGGCCGTTGTTAGGGCCGGCAGTGGCCAGCAATGGCGTGACCCCTGTGCCCGTTCCTGGCACGCCTCCGGGACTGACAATGGCGCGATCCGGAGCGGCATCACCGTTGAGATTAGCGTCCTGTCGCGCTTGCACCGTGACCCACTCACCTGACTCGTAGGTATAAACGGGACTGAACTGCCAGTTGCCAACGACATTTTTCATAAACCAGCTGCCATTTTTGAAGTACGGCAAATCATAGACCATGGCCAAGGTAAAGCGCTGGGCGTGGTCTAAGGCCGAGTTGGATTTATCCTTGGCAAAATTGAAGAAGTCCTCAGGCCGCCGAGGGGTTATGTCGCTGGTATGGAAGTCAGCTGTGCTGTTGTCGATGGTGTGGCTCCAGGTGTAGGCACTCTGGAAAGTCAAACCATTGCTGAATCGACGGGTGAGTCCACCTTGCAGTGCGTGATAGGTGGACCATCCGGCTGGGATGAACGCGGTGATCGCGCTTTGAAAGCCTGCATTGACGAAGTTCGCGGGTTCAAGGTTAGCGTTTTGCAGCTTGTTAAGGGTACCAAGGCCAGCCGACGAGGGGTCGTAGCTGTTTGGCAGGGCGTTCAGAGTCGCCTGTGATGGCACTTGAAAAAAGGTTGGAATGGCATTCTGCGGAGTGACTATGGTCGCCAGATCAATAATGTCCTGGATGTCCAGGTGATTCCCGCGCGTTCCGACATAATTGATTTCAGCGGTATAGTTCTTGCCAAACGAATGCTGAATGCCAAAGTTCCAATTGACCGAGTAGGGGTCTTTGATAGTCGGCGGGATCCAGTTCGCAGTGTTGGCAAGCGCAGTGGCCTGGTCGAGAACGGTGATGCCGCTGCCGCCTGCAGGCTGGAGGCCACCTTTGGCGAGAAAACTCGGACTCAGAGGAGCCACATTTCCGGTCGAACCGGAAACCCCACCCCCAGCTTGGACGTTCTCGGTAGAGCCGACTTGTGGCGGCACTGCGAGAATTCCGATGTTGTCGTAGAGCGTATCGTAGGCCAAGCCGAAGCCTGCGCGAATCGACGTGTCTCCGCTGCTTCCCGGTGAGTAGGCGATGCCGATACGCGGCGCCCAGTTGTTCTTCGGGGCCTGAGGCTTGTTGAATACCAGCGGCAGGTTGTTATCCTGAGGAACGGTGATGCTCGACGTGTTGGAAATAGCGTTGAGAATCTGCCGATTCTCACCCTCGGGGGTGGTTGTGTACTCGTAGCGGATACCCAGATTCAAAGTCAAATGCTGGGTCGTACGCCAGGTATCGTTCGCATACCAGTAAATTGCATTCTGGTTGCCATAATACGTGCTCGAGCCAGTGCTTCGCTGTCCGAAGAAGTCTGGAGCTAAGTCTTCGAGGTAAATCTGAGTGGAATTGTACTGGTAGTCGCCACGCTCCCGCTGCGTGAATTGCTGGGGCGAAATATACCAGCGATATTCGGCTCCGACCTTCAGGTTGTGCTTACCTTTGACCCAGCTGACATTGTCAACGAACTGGTAGAAGTTCTGGATGGTGAACTGAGGAGCGTTGCCGTCCGGCCCAACGTTCAAACCAGCACCCAAGTCAAAGAGAGTAATGTTGGGGAATTGGTTCAACCCCGGGAACTTGAAGTTACCGGCGGGTATGTTCTCGTTGAAGCGGTTGAAGCCCACCCGAAATTCGTTGGTGATGGAGGGTGAGAATGTGTGATATTCGCTGGCATTAAACAGCTCGTAGGTGATGGCGTAGGGGGCGAAGAAAGTGCCCAACTGGGCCGCGTTGTCCAGTAGGTTTTCCTTGTTGTAGATGAATCTTCCGCGGATCTGGTCTTTGTCCGAAATGTTGTAATCGACGCTCTGCACATAATTCGTCCAGCTTTGCCAGGCCGCAGGCACGATGGAGACGTTGCCCACTTCGACGTTTCCCGCCGTGCAACTGCCGTTTGCCGGGGCACTGAACGTGCTGAAGCCCCCAGCGCCGCCTCCGTTATAGGGGATGCAGGTCGGCGGGGAGGTTCCTGCCGCAGCAAGTGGCACGTATTGCTTAAAAATTCCAAAGTTAGTTGCACTTATACCGGGGTCGGCACCAATTGCCGCCAGGCCAGCCGCTGTTGGCGCCTGTACCGCGCCCCCACCGACGGAGATGAAGCCAATGGGATTGCGCTCAAAATCGGTGAAGAAAAACAGCTTGTTCTTAATGATTGGACCGCCTATCGTGCCACCGTAACGGTTGCTGTCAAATCGGGGGTTCGAGGTAAGTCCCTGCTGCACCCAAGTTTCATCTACAGCATCCAGATTGCGGTTTCTGAAATACTCGTAAATCGAACCGTGGAAGGTGTTGGTGCCGCTTTTGACGGTTGTATTGAACTGACCGCCGGAGGAGTGACCGAAGTCAGAATTGAACTGGTTTGAGATCAGGGTGAAGTCTTGGACGGCCTCGTTGGGAACTGTGATCAACGCGCCAGTAACCGTCTTGTTGTTATTGTCTACACCTTCCACAGTGAAGTTATTGTCCCGTGGGCGCTGACCTCCAACCGATGGACCAACTCCATCCCCCATCGCACTGGCGTTTGAGACACCTGGGCTGAGCAGAGAGAGATTCAGAACGCCCGCGCCCATGCCATTCGAAGCGATTCCCAGATCCTGGGACATACGCGAGTCGTAGTTGGTCTGCAGTTGCGCAGTGGTAGTGTCCACTGGCGGAGCGACGCCGGAAACTTCTACCGTGGTCGCGCTGGTGCCGACTTGCAATTGCACGTTGGCGGTGCCGGTCTTATTCAGCTCCACCGGAACACTTTCCAGGGTCGTAGTTCTAAAATTCGACGACGTAACCGTAATGCGATAATTTCCGACGGGCAAATTCGTAAACACGTACTCACCCGAACCTCTAGTGGTGGTGGTGAGCTTTTGACCCGTAGCGAGATGTATTGCTTCGACACTCGCTCCGTTTACTGCGGCACCGGAGGCGTCCGTCACCGTACCCGTCAAGTTACCGCTGATGGCTTGACCCTGCGCGATGCCAGCGTTTAAGACCAGCAAGCTTAACACCACGAATGTGACTAGCAGAATACTCAAGCTTGAACTACGTCGATTCATACGCTTTGCTCCTGGAAAGCTGAAATTCGACTGTCGATGCTGCGCTTGCATGGTCATGGATGGGGCTCCCGGGTGAGTAAGTTTAAGAACGCACGGTACGGCTTGTCGTAGCTGAAAAGTCGTATGCATCGCAAATTTTGGAAATGTGACCTGGGGCGTGCTGGATCGCGAACCGAAGGAACGAAGTTGTCATGCCTCGAACCGTTGCGCGCGTTCCGACTCGGCGCCCCATCCCAGCCGGAATTACGCAACATTACACTTCATTACATAAGTTTGCAATTAAATCTCCATACAAATGTTTTTGTTATTAGAAGGAGATTCAACTGCTTAGCAAAAGATGATTGCTTTAGGCTATAAGAATTGGTAGAAGATTGCGACATTTGATATGGAATTCCATATCGCAGACGGAGATTCGGGGGAGAATCGGTGGCCAACGAGAGCTGTACCAGCAATTGCCAACGGCTCAGGTTCCGAAGCGAAGCGACCTTACCTGGTCGCGAATCTGTAGACGGTGGTTGTCTGAAAATGCTGCCCGGGCTTAAGAACGGTGGAAGGGAAGTTGGGGTGATTCGGCGAATCCGGGAAGTGCTGGGTTTCCAGACAGAATGCATAGCGGCGGTTATAGACCTTGCCCTGCTTGCCTCGAATACCGTCCAGGAAGTTTCCGGTATAGAACTGGAGGCCGGGCTCGGTCGTCGATACTTCAAGCAGGCGGCCAGAACGGGGCTCGTAAGCTTGCGCTGCCAGCGTCAACGCGCCTGAAACGTCGCGGTTTAGCACCCAATCATGATCGTAGCCTCTTCCGAGCTGTAGCTGCTGGTCATCCTGGTCGATGCGAGCCCCGATGACGGTTGCGGTCGTGAAGTCGAAGGGCGTTCCTTTGACACTTCGCAGTTCGCCTATGGGGATCAGGTTTGCATCGACGGGAGTGAAGCGATCGGCGCGGATCATGAGTTGGTGCTGCAGGATGTCCCCGTTGCCCTGACCCGCCAGATTGAAGTAGCAGTGATTGGTCAGGTTGAGCATCGTGTCTTTGTCAGTGGTCGCGCTGTAATCGATTTTCAGCTCATTCTGCTCTGTGACCGTGTAGACGACTTTGACCGATAAGTTACCGGGGAAGCCTTCTTCTCCATCTTTACTCAAATAGGTAAGCTCAAGAGCTTGTCCTGCGCTGCCGGAGACGTCTTTCGCCGTCCACACGCGCTTGTTGAAACCACCGTGCAAGTGATTGTCGCCATCGTTCTTCACCAGCGTATAAGTGGTACCGTCGAGAGTGAATTGGGCGTGAGCGATTCGGTTGGCGTAGCGTCCGATGATTGCGCCGAAATAGGCCTTGCCGGCGGCGTAGTCTTCGAGTTTATCGTAGCCAAGGACGACGTCGTCAACCTTGCCATTGCGGTCGGGAACTTTCAGCGTGACCACAGTGCCACCATAGTTGGTGATGGCCGCTTCCATGCCATGCTGGTTCGTCAGGGTGTAAAGATCGACCTGCTGTCCGTCATCGGTCTTACCAAATGATTGCTTTTGCATTTTCGAATTCGCCTCGGCTTGCACACCGGATACAGCCATCGTTGTCACTAAAAGAACAAGCATCCAAATGCTCGTTAGACGTCGTCTCATTATTCATTATCTCCGTAGAAAAAACTTCCAAACACTCAGGCCTATTTGGAACTTGACAGGGGTTCCACCTTGTCGATGACCAAGGCTCGTGAGCCACCTCGCTCGAAGACTTTTCCCGTGGCCGTGACTTTCTGACCGGCAAAGGGAAGCAGTTTGTCGTTCTGACCGGACGCGGGAGTAGCGTCAGCAATGGGCCAGTAGATGGTGCCGTCGTCGGAAAGAATCACCAGCGGCGAGCCCGCCTTCGCACAGGCGACCGCACATTCGGAGCTGACAGGTTTCTTGAGGTTCTTCGTGAAAGCGCAAGCAGAGTCGAGCACGTAACCTTTGATTGTGCCGGCTTGTCCGTTGCCGGTGGCCGCGAAGGCAACGGCAAGGAGCCCAAGTGGCAGGACTAACTTTATAACGGTGTTGCGAAGATGCATGGACATCTCTCCTTTTTTGAGGAATCTGAGAAAGAACCCATCAAGTAAACCACCGATTGAACAGCCAGCCAAGCCTCAATTACTTTGCAGCGTTCAGAAGCCAGTGGCCGGTGTGATCCCCTCGCTCTCCACGCACTCATAGGCTTTGCCCGCGATCAGGTTTTTGTATTCTTCCGTTCTTCCGTTGGGCCATTGGATCACAACGCGTTCGATCTTGTCGCGCTTTCCGAGGCCAAAGGTTATGGGAAGTTCTGATTGTGACAGATAACTTGATCCGCTCTTGACCAGCCGGGATTGCATTGTGCCTTCGTGATAGATACGAATCGCCGCGCCGATTGCGTCCCGGTTCGATTGTTTCCCGACCAGGCGAAAACGAATGCTGCGGTTTCCTGCGAGTTGATCATTGCGATAAAGGTAAGCTGGGCCGTTGTTGGTGGTCATGAGAATGTCGAGATCACCGTCGCGATCAAAGTCGCCATAAGCCAGGCCGCGTCCGACCTTGGGCTGGCGGAATGAGTCGCCGACCTCGGAGCTCACATCCCGAAAGGTCCGTTTGCCGCTATTCAGAAAAAGCTGCGGCGGTTGCGCGTAGCCGACGTTGCCTCGGATATTGCGAACGGTGTCATCGATGTGGCCGTTGGCGGCGACCAGGTCCAGCGCACCATCGAGGTCCATGTCAGCAAACATGCACCCGAATCCCAGCGTGGTCTTCGAAGGAAGTCCCACGCCAGATTGGGTTGCGACATCTTCGTAGGTGCCGTTGCCGAGAGCGCGATATAGGCCGATCATTTCGTTATCAAAGTTCGTGATGGCTACACCGGCAACGCCTGAGTTTTCGAAATCAGCGGCGTCGACACCCATTCCCGCACGCGCCTTGCCGTCGGCACTAAAGGCGATTCCGGCCTCGACCGCAACATCTTTGAACGTGCCATTACGCGCGTTGCGATAGAGCTTGTTTGGTTGCGTGTCGTTGGCTACCAGCAAGTCCGGCCAGCCGTCCTGATCGTAGTCGAGCATGGCGACGCCCAGCGATTTCGAACTGCTGTCGAAAATGCCGCTGGTCGCAGTGACATCCTCAAAGGTTCCGTCGCCGCGATTGTGAAACAACCAGCAGGTTTCGCCGCGATAGGCTTCCGGGGTGCAATACGACTTGTGCTTGCCGTCCAGGCTGCAGAACACATCGTGCTCCGGCGACCACTTCACGTAATTGCAGACGAACAAATCAAGCCGGCCGTCCCGGTCAAAATCAAACCACAGCGCTGACGTACTCAATGCCTGGCGGTGCCCGAGGCCGCTGGAGTTGGTCACGTCAACGAAAGTTCCTTTCCCGGTATTTTTGAAAAGCCGACTCTGGCCAACACAAGTGATCAGGATGTCGGGAAAACCGTCGTTATTGTAATCGCCAACGGCAACGCCCATCCCGTACATCTCGACATCGAGGCCGGCCTTGCGGGTTACGTCGGTAAAAGTTCCGTCGTGATTATTGTGATAGAGGCGAAGCGTGGAGGTTTGTCGCCTGGGGCCGGGCCAGTCCATGCCATTAACGAGGAGAATGTCCTGCCAGCCGTCGCGGTCGTAATCGAGGAAGGCGCAGCCTGAGCCCAGCGTTTCAGGAAGAAGTTTGCCTCCGTTGGCGCCGCTGTTGTGCTGAAACTGCATGCCCGCTGAACTGGTGACGTCGACCAACCGGAAGCCTGGACCGGATGTTTCAGGCGCAGGTTCCGCGAACAAATTAAACGGCAACGTCGCAGCCGAGGCCGCGCCAGCCAGCCCGCGCAAGAAAGATCTGCGGTTCAAGGGATGTTCACCAAGCCGCTACGAATGGCATAGACCACGAGGTCGGCGGTCTTATGGATTCCGAGCGCATCCATAATGTTGGCGCGGTGCACGGCCACCGTGTTCGCGCTAAGATCGAGGTCGGCGGCGATTTCCTTGTTGGACTTGCCAGCGACAATCAGTTTCAGCACCTCGAGTTCGCGCACCGTAAGTCCGGATTTCCCCTCACCCTTCAGAGTGGTCCCACGAGACACCTGCGGGTCGAGCACGATCTCGCCCTCTATGACTCGCCGGATGGCCGTCACCAGTTCCATATCCACGGCGCTCTTCAGAATGTAGCCGCGAGCGCCGGCGTCCAGCGCCTGATGCACCCAGGTATCTTCGGAGTGCATGCTCAACATCAGGATTGCGATTTCAGGAAACTTATGAAGGATGCGCCGGGTTGCATCCAATCCACTCATGCCGGGAAGCGCGCAGTCCATCACGATCAGCCGCGGGCGCAACTGCGCTGCCAAGCGGACGGCTTCCGCACCATCGCTGGCTTCGCCGATCACGGAGATGTCGGGCGCGTCTTCAAGGATGCGGCGAAAGCCGCGGCGCACCAGGCTGTGATCGTCGACCAGCAAGACCGAAATCTTATTGGACATGTGGCTCCGTTTTGTCTATTGGAACTTTCAGTCGAACCAAAGTTCCGCCCTCGGCGGGCTTGAGGAACTCGATCTTTCCATTCAACAACTCCGCGCGTTCACGCATCGCTACCAGCCCTATGCCAGGCCTTGCGGAACTCTGGACGAAACCGACGCCATGGTCTTCAATCTCAAGTTCAAGGCCCTGGACCAGGAAGCGAAGCCGCACCCAAGCTTGGCGAGCGCGGGAGTGGCGAGCGAGATTGTTCAAAGCCTCCTGCAGGATGCGATAAATATGCACGCCAACGTTGCCTTCCACGGGAAACGACGTTCCTGATTTCTCGTAGAATATTTTAATTCCGTTTTGTCTTTCCACCACCGGAATGTACCAGTCAATCGTACTCTCGAGACCGGCTTCATCCAGCATGACGGGATGCAAAGCTTGCGAAAGGCTGCGAACCTTGTCGAGCGTGGACTGCGCGATTTCAGAGGCTTCCCGCAGTTCAGTTCGCAGTGGCGAGCCTTCGGGCACATGATTTCGCGCGCGGCTCAACATGGAGCCGATCGCGGTCAGGATTTGTCCAAACTCATCGTGCAGTTCGCGCGATATATGGAGCAGGGTCGACTCCTGGGTGGAGATCAGTTTCTGCGCCAGCTCGCTGCGCTGCTCGGAGAGCGCAGCCAGTTGCGCGAAGAGCCGGCGATTAGACTGGATCAGATACAAACTGGTAAGCAGAATCGCGCTTAAGATCGCTGCGAAAAAGATATACACTTGCCGCTGCACGCGATCGTAGATCCGCCCGATGCGCAATCCCACCTGCTCTTCGCCTTCGTTGTTCTGTACTAGCAAACGAGCAACGGCCGTACTCAGCGCCGCCTGGCGCGCCTGCAACGACACTCGGATCTGCGCCCGCGCGTCACTCTCTTTGCCGTCGCGAGCAAGTGCGAAGGTGCGGTCGACGGCGTCCCAGAATTGAGCCATCGCGTTGCCCAGAAATTCTCTTTGCTCGGGAGTGCGCTCGGCGACCGCGACTTGCTCTTCGAGCTTGAGGGCATTGTCAAGGTCGGCGCGGATGCGTTGAAACTGCGCCGACCATGCCGTCAGAGGATAAGGTTCATCATTGTCGAGCATGTCGCGCATGGCCAGCGCCAGCGAATTCAAATCGTTCTGGATGCGCAAGAGTTGCAGCGAATCTTTGCGATTCCGTCCGGCAAGATGGTTTTGCAGTTCGCGAAGGCCCGAGATCTGTACGGTGATGTACCACGAGTAAGCCACCACCGCAGCAAGGGTGATGATGAGTCCGAGGAACAGACCCGGGGTTGGAGACCGGCTAGACGCAAGCGGGCGAGGCACGCTCCGAGCATATAATGCGGGCGGAGCAAGTTCCAGCGCCCAACGGCGGCAATCATCGCTGACTACTGCTTTCATATTATTGACCGTCGCGATGCGATCCATATAATCGCGTCACTTTCGTGGGGCGAAATTCGGATCAGCTTGTCACGAACCATGCCTTTGAAGACAAGAGATAAATCGGCCAGAAAAAAGTGGTTCATGGGGTTAGGCGTGCTCGCCCTCGTATGGGTGCTGGCCTGTACTTCGCTGTTCGCGGTCATGCGGCAGTCGCCCGATAAATTTGCCCGGGTCATGACCAGAGTGCCCGGTCCCGTCGCATTTCTGGTTCTTCCATTTGAAACCTTGTGGACGCATGCTCGCGCCGGCGCCCTGCAAGTGGGAGATCCCGCGCCTGACTTTTCCCTGATGAAGCTCGACAAGAGCGCCCAGGTACAACTGTCAGAGCTTACCGCTCAACGAAAGCCGGTGGTGCTGGTGTTCGGAAGCTACACTTGACCTCCGTTCCGGCGGGAGGTTCCTGCCCTCAACCAGCTTTACGAACAGTACGGAAACCGAGTCGCATTTCTGGTCGTATACATCACCGAGGCGCATCCCAGCGACGTTTGGCAGATGCAGAGCAATGTCAAAGACAATGTGGTTTTTGCCAGCCCAAAGAACGAAGAGGAACGCGCGCTCGTGGCGGGAACGTGCGTGCGAAAACTCGGCATAAAGATTCCCGCCGTGCTTGATGAATTCGGCAATTCAACCGACCAGGCTTATACCGGCTGGCCGGATCGCCTTTACTTGATCGATGCCGCCGGGCGAGTGGCTTACAAGAGCAAACCCGGTCCTTTTGGATTTAAGCCGGAAGAGTTGAAGAGCGCTCTGGCTCGCGTAGTGCCACTCTCCTGAACACTGCAACCGCTACTTAAGGCCTGGCTAGGGTTTCCCCTGTACGAATAACTTGCGCGTCTTTTCGAAGAAAAACCTCTGATTCATCTGCAGCGGTCTTGCGCTCGCACCTATGTGACTGATTGCAAGTTCCCTCGAGTTGGTACTGCACTTGCTATGAGAAGCCCGCAGTAAAAGTCCTAAAAAAATCGGAGGAATGAAAATGAAAAACATACTTACAGTAATGGCTACCATGGCATTGGCGATGGCACTCTCCGCGGTGAGCTTCGCTCAACAGGATCAGTCCGCTCAACCTAGCGCCCAGCAACCCAGCAGCCAGCAGCCGACCTCAGACATGCAGACCGGACAGCAGACCAGCCCCGAGCAGGAAGGCACTCGCACCAGTCCCCCGTCGCAGGATTCGTCCTCTGCTATGCAAAACACGCAAGGCTCTTCTTTTACCGGAACCGTGGTAAAGGCCGCCGGGAAGTATGTACTGAAAACCAGCGATATGAACTACCAGTTGGATGATCAGGACAAGGCGAAACAATTTGTGGGCCAGCAGGTGAAAGTCAATGGCACCCTCGACAGCAGCACCAGCATGATCCATATTTCGGACATCAGTCCCTTGAGCTAGTGCCGCACTGTCAACCGCGCGAGGGAGCTTGACGCCTGCAGGCAAAGCTCCCTATTTTCTTTTTCGACCCTCCTTATTTTCGATCACTCCGCCCTGCAAAGTTGCCAACCGCATGCGCGTCTTGTAAAACTGCGATAAACTTCTTGGCGCAGACAATTAGCGACTTGTATCGTGCTCAAGCCAAATCGATTCGCGGTTCCGCTCCCGTGGGCCGCAGTTCCGTTTTCAATCCTTAGGAGATCATTTCAGGAGATCAGTCGGATGCGCATCTCAAGAATTGCCATTATCGTGGTGTTACTCAGTGCTGTGCTCGGGATCAGTCGTGCCCGTGGGCAAAATTCTGGCACCTCATCGAGCGCGCCCAAGCTGGAGCACTTCGATCTCAGCCGGATCGATAAGTCGCTCGATCCCTGCCAGGACTTCTACCAATATGCGTGCAGCAAGTGGAACGCCGCCAACCCCATTCCCGCCGACCAGGTGGCTTGGGGAACTGGCAGCGGGTTGCAGTATTGGAATGAAAATATTCTGCGTGAAGCCATGGAGAAAGCCGCAGAGCAAAGCAGCAATCGCACCGGCTATGAGCAGAAGATCGGCGACTATTGGGCTGCCTGCATCGATGAATCAGGAATCGACGCCGCCGGAACTCGTGATTTGAAATCCGGGTTAGAGCGCATCGATCAGATGAAAAATAAGTCTGACCTTGCCGATGAAGTCGCCCATCTCCACCAAGCCGTTCCCGGCGCCTGGCAGGCCGACGACAACCAGACTCGGGCTGCGCTGCTGGGCTTCGGGCAAACCCAGGATTACGATGATGCGAGCAAGGTCGTAGCCGGCATCGATCAGGGTGGTCTGGGCTTGCCGAACCGCGACTTCTACATAAAGGACGACGCCAAGGCAAAAGAAATCCGCAGCCAGTACGAGACCCATGTGAGCAAAATGCTGGCGCTTGCAGGAGAGAGTACACAGCAAGCCGCGGCCGATGCCAAGACGATCATCGCGATGGAAACCTCCATGGCACAGGCGCAGATGGACAATGTGGCGCGCCGTGATCCCAAGAATCTGAACAACAAAATGAGTTTGGAACAGGTCCAGGCGTTGACTCCTTCGTTCGATTGGAAGCATTACATCGAGGTGGTCGAGGCCCCGCCGTCTTTGCCGCATTACCTCGTGACATCGCCCCAGTTCTTTCGCAACCTTGAATCGCTGATCCAACAGCATTCAGTAGATGACTGGAAAGTTTACTTACGCTGGCACCTGGTGCACGGTTCAGCGCCATACCTGAGCAAGGCTTTCGTTGACGAGAATTGGGATTTCTATTCCCATACCTTGCTCGGAGCAAAGCAGCAACTGCCTCGCTGGCGACGCTGTGTGCGCGCGGCCGACCGCGATCTTGGAATGGCGTTGGGTCAGGCATACGTCGCCGTGGCTTTTCCACCCGAGAGCAAACAGCGTACGGTTGCGCTGGTGCACGACGTCGAGCACGCACTGGACCAGGATATAACCAGTCTTGACTGGATGCAGCCGGCGACCAAGGAACAGGCAAAAATCAAGCTGCACGCCATTGAAGACAAGATTGGGTATCCCGATCACTGGCGCGATTACTCCTCGGTGAAGATCACGCGTAACAGCTATCTGGACAATGTTCACCAGGCGACTGCTTTCGAGTCTCATCGTCAACTCGCGAAGATTGGCAAGCCTGTTGACCGCGAGGAGTGGGGCATGACACCGCCCACCATCAACGCCTACTATGATGCGCAGCTCAATACCATCAACTTTCCCGCCGGCATCCTGCAACCACCGTTTTTTGACAGCAATATGGAAGATGCGGTGAACTACGGCGCCATCGGTATGGTGATGGGACACGAAATCACACACGGCTTCGACGATCAAGGGCGGAAGTTCGACGCGCAGGGAAACCTCCGCGACTGGTGGACGCCTGCCGATGCCAAAGCCTACGAGCAGCGTGGCGAGTGCATAGCCGACGAATACACCGAGGAAATACCGGAGGCTGGAGTCAAATCGAACGGCCACTTAACACAGGGCGAGGACACAGCCGATAACGGCGGACTGCGACTGGCCTTTATGGCGCTCAATAATAAACTTCAGGCAGAAAACAAGTCCGTCGACGCAAAAGACGCCGATGGCTGGACGCCGCGGCAGAAGTTCTTTTTGTCTTACGCCAACTCGTGGTGCGAGCAATATCGCCCCGAACTGATGCGAACCCTTGTGCTGACCAACCCCCACTCGATCCCGAAATACCGCGTTAACAATGTGGTTTCCAATATGCCCGAGTTTCAGGAAGCCTTCTCCTGCAAGAAAGGCGCGCCCATGGTGCGGGCTAATCAATGCAGGGTGTGGTGAGGTTTTCTTTCGCACTCGGAGCGGAAAGTGAACGGAGGGACTTACCACCATGGTGAAAAGGTTTTGGACCGTAGCATGTTTGTTAGTTGCCGTTTCCGCGTTTCCCCAGCAAAATGCGCCCATTCACTTCGATGGCAAAACCTGGTGGGATTACGTCAAGGTTCTTGCCGACGACAATATGGAAGGCCGCGAAACCGGCAGTGCCGGCCTGCGCAGAGCGGAAGCTTATATTGTCGATCAGCTAAAGCAGGCGGGCCTTCAACCCGCGGGGAACGATGGCTTTTACCAACCAGTGAAATTCCAGTCTCGCCAGATTGTCGAACAGGATTCCAGCCTCGCTCTGGTCCGTGACGGCAAAGTTGAGCCTCTCACTCTCGGCGAAGATGCGTTCTTTATTACGCGAATTGATCTCGCTCCAGAACTGCAGGCGCCGCTCGTTTTCGTGGGATATGGACTGAGCATTCCCGAGAAAAACTACGACGACCTCGCAGGCCTCGATCTGACTGGCAAGGTGGTGGTGATTTTGAACGGTTCACCCGCCGACATTCCGGGACCTCTGGCGTCGCATTATCAATCTGCCGCGGAACGCTGGAAAACTCTTCATAAGGCCGGAGCCGTCGGTATTATCACCATCGCCAATCCCGCGAGCATGGATATTCCATGGTCTCGAATGTCGCTGAGCCGCACTCATCCCAGCATGGCGTTAGCTGATCCAGAATTCAACGAGACCGAGGGCGAGAAGCTTGCGATGTATTTCAATCCCGCAGATGCAGAAAAACTTTTCTTGGGTTCGGGGCACAGTTTCGATGAAATCTTGAGCATAGCCAAAGAGCGGAAGCAACTTCCCCGGTTTCCGCTGACTGCTTCGATCAAGGCGAAAGCAACTCTGGAGAAAAAAGACCTGGAGTCGGCGAATGTCATCGCCAAACTGCCGGGCGGCGATCCTGACCTCAAAAATGAATACGTTGTTCTCTCTGCGCACATCGACCACCTGGGCATCGGCGAACCCATCAATGGCGATCGTATTTATAACGGAGCAATGGATAATGCGTCTGGGAGTGCTTTATTGCTGGACGTGGCGTCTTCATTGAAGAAATCGCCCGAAAAGCTCAAACGTTCACTTCTATTTCTATTCGTTACCGGGGAAGAAAAAGGATTGCTGGGCTCAAAGTATTTCACTGCGCATCCCACGGTCGATCCAAAGTCGATGGTGGCCGACATTAATGTAGATATGTTCCTGCCCATTGTTCCGCTCAAGATCCTTACCGTGTTCGGGCTGGCGGAATCCGATCTCGGCGACGCGGCCCGTGAAGTCGCGCAGGCGCATGGCATCACCGTACAAGCCGATCCCGAGCCGCAGCGGAATATCTTTATTCGCAGCGATCAATACAACTTCATTCGTCACGGAATTCCGGCATTAGCGATGGGAGTGGGAGCCGCGCCCGGTTCTCCCGAACAGAAGATTTTCAAAGAGTGGCTCACCCAGCGCTATCACGCACCGTCCGACGATTTGAATCAGCCCGTAGATTTGTCGGCAGCCGCGCTCTATGAAGAAGTAATTCGCGGCTTGATGATGTCGGTCGCACAAAGCCTCCAGCGGCCGAAGTGGAAGCAGGATAGTTTCTTCCGCAGATATTCCGCGGCCGCAGGCAAGTAAGTCAGTGCCGAGAAAATGCCTTACTGTGCCGTAGCCGGAACGTAGACCTTGTCGGCGCTCACCAGTTCCGCATTCGGTACCTCGGTCTGGAGCTTGACCCGCTGCATTCCAGCCTTTTTCTCAGGCTTGGGAATAAATGTCAGCAGGTACTGACGACCTAGCTTGCGCGCCATATCCTCGAGATAAGGGGCGAAGCTGACTGGCGGAGCGGAACCAATCAGATAATAACTTTCGGCGCCGGATTCGTCGGACAGCTGGGAGAGATAATTCTGACCCCAATACGTCCGCCAATAACTGTGACCGTAGTGTCCACCACCGGGCGTATAAATGCTGAAAACCAGGACCCCGGCACGCTGAGCTTGTTCGATCACCGTGTCGACATACGCGTTGTCCGGGCCGCTGCCCCAATATCGGTCGATGCCATCGGTGATCATCAGAACCTCATGGCGTTCCTCGCTTGCAGGCCAGCGTTTTATTAAGTCCCCCAGCGAAAAATATGGGCTCGCGCTGGCGCCGGGATTCGCCATGGGAAGACGCAAGGCCTTGGCGGCCAGGGCGTGGTCACTGGTGAGGTTCTGCAGCACCTGCGCAATTCCATTCGACATATAGGCGACTCCGACCTTGGTGGTCGGGGGTTGCGCACTGATGAACTGGCGGATATCTTCCAACTGTGAACCCAGGCTGACGCTGGAAGAATCGTCGAGCAGAATAAACAACTCGAGACCTGCATGGTCGCCTTGCAGCGGCAGCCAGGCGGTCACTCTATCGCGGTCGCGACCTTGATACACCATCACGTCGTCGCGAGTGATGTCGGGAACGTTCGAGCCGTGACGGGCTTCCACGGTCACTACGAGATTCACGGCTGGCCCCTCGGGCGACGAACCCGCCTGCGCTGCAACAAGCTGCACACTAGCCAGCAGCGTGGCGATTGCGACGACGATCTGGAGCGTGAGGGAATATTTTTTCATGGGTTGTCCTTTCAAAGTGAAGCCATCATGATCATCAGCGTAAGGTCTCTACTCTATAAGATGCTGGACATCAGAAAAAAGAACGTTTTCAGGCAAATGCTCGGGTATCAATGTTTGCCCAAACGAGGCTTCTCGCTGCCTTTTCGAAATCTCAGTTCCCCCTGGAAATGTGCAGGTCCCCGACTCAAACGGTGGGGTAGAGGCTTGCACTTTTGCCCGGTTGCCTACGATACTGGAATCACACAAACTATGAAGACCCAGCTCTCTTTTGCTCCTCCCGCAGAAGTTGAAACCGAGTGCCTGGCCGTAGTAGTTCTCGATCAGGGCTCCAAGGATAAAGTCGAAGTCAGCGTTGAAGCCAGTGACAGCGCCATTAAGGGCGCCACGGCTGACGTCATGGCCAGCGGCGAAGTCACGGGCAAGATTTTTGAAACCACGCTGCTGCATCGTCCCGCAAAGCTAAAGGCAAAACGCCTGCTGCTGCTGGGCGGCGGCAAGGCCAAGAACTTTACTGCCTCCGAGTTGCGCGAGCTGGCCGGCGCCACAGTTCGCTTCCTCAAGCCCAAGGGGATTCGCAGCTTCGCACTTCTGGTTCCTGAAAGCGCACAGACCGAAACTGCGGTCAAGGCCATTGTGGAAGGGGCATTCGTGGGCAACTTCGATCCTGATACCTACAAGAGCGATCGCAAAGATCAGAAGATGGACTCCATAACAGTAATCGCGCGCGGAGATCAAGCCCGAGTGCAGAAGGCGTTGGACGAAGGGCGCATCATCGGTGAATCGCAAAACTTCACGCGCGACCTGGTAAACGAGCCCAGCAACCGCATGACGCCAACCATTCTCGCCGAGCGTGCCCGTAAAATGGCGCAGGAAGTTGGTCTGAAGTTTGAAGCGCATGGCGCCGACAAAATTAAAGAGCTGAAAATGGGCGCGTTCTGGGGCGTAGCTCAGGGATCGGACGAACCGCCCGCGCTGATCATGATGCGCTACGAACCGGCGGACGCGCCAGCGAGCCCTGTGCTCGGTTTGGTCGGCAAGGGCGTTACGTTTGATACCGGCGGCATCTCCATCAAACCCGCCGATGGCATGGAAAAAATGAAATATGACATGGCCGGCGCCGCCGCCATGATCGGCGCCATGCGCGCTATCGCCTTGCTCAAGCCGAAGGTCCGGGTGACCGCGATTATCTGCGCCACCGAAAATATGCCTTCGGGCAAGGCGCAAAAGCCCGGCGACATACAAATCGCCATGTCGGGCAAGTCGATCGAGATTATCAACACTGACGCCGAAGGCCGGCTGGTGCTCGCCGACGGCCTCTGCTACGCCCGGCAACTCGGCTGCACCCATCTGATCGACGCTGCTACGCTGACCGGTGCGGTTGTGGTCGCACTTGGCTACGTAAACGCGGGAGTTTTTGCCAACGACGAAAAAATGTACGAACGCTTCAATCGCGCCACAGACGAAGCGGGCGAGAAATTCTGGCGACTCCCGCTCGACGAGGAGTACAAAGACAATATCCGCTCGAACATTGCGGATATCGTCAATTCCGGCGGCCGTTGGGGCGGAGCCGTGAACGCGGCGATGTTCCTCAAAGAGTTTGCCGAAGACACTCCCTGGCTGCACCTCGACATCGCAGGTACGGCATGGATGGAAGAGAACAAAGCCTGGATCGCCAAAGGCCCATCGGGAATCGCAGTGCGAAGCCTGGTGGAGTTCGCCAGAGAGTTTAAGGATTAGCGAGCAACGGACCGTGTGGTGGCGTGCTACGCCCGCTTCACATCGCTGACGGTACGGTGATTCCCATAACCGCCAAAGTGCGAATCAGTTCGCGTCGCACCACCGCGACCGTCGCAAATAGAAACCTCTTTCGTCCCTCGTCTGGCTCAGCAAGAATGGGATGCCGATGATAGAAAGCGTTGAAAAGCTGGGCTAACTGGAACACATGCTTAGCCAAGTAAGCCGGTTCGGTAGTTGCGATGCACTGATCGATCACATAAGACGTTTTCGAGGAAGCCAGCCAGAGTTCCCAGATTTCGTTCCCATCCGCGCCGTTCAGATACTTCGCGAAATCATCTGTAGAGACGTAGCTGGCTACGTCTCTGCCGAAAGTGTCTGGATCGAGTCCACCCTTCCGGAAAATATTTGTGGCGCGAACCACGGCGTACTGCGCGTAGGGCCCAGTCTCGCCTTCAAAACTCAGCGCCTCCTTGAAATCGAAGGCAATCACGGAAGGCTTGGTGAACTTCAACATGAAATAACGCAGCGCCCCCACGGCGATCTGGGTAGCAATAGTCATGCGCTCGGCTTCGCTTAGTTCTGGATGGCGCGGATCGACTTCCTTTTTCGCCGAGGCAATGAGCGTGTCAATCAGATCGTCCGCCTTCACCCCAAAACCCTTGCGCCCAGAAACCTCGATGTAGGAACGTGTCTTGTCTTCGTCGGACAACTGATAGCCTAATTCGGCGGCGCAGCGCGGGGTGAGCGCTACCATCTCGTAAGAAAGATGCGTGTAGTGATCGGCCTGCTGGTTGTAGCCGAGCCCGCGTAGCGCTTCGACCACGGTAGTTTGCGCTTCGGCTTGCCGGGCATCAATCACGTTGTAAATCTCGGCCACATCGCCAAAGTGCGGATGCTTGGGTTCACCGTCCGTCGTCGAGATCCAGCATATATGCTCGTTGGGATAGCGATAAAACTTGCGATATCCAAAATCGCGCCCCAGCAAACCGAACTTCCACAAGTGGTAGGCAATGTCTTTGCCAACATAACCCACGGTGCCGTTCGACCGCACAATCACTTTTTGATCTTCTTCCGCAACCTCCGGGTTCGCTGCGTCGTTTGCGCTCGCTTTTCCTCGGCGCATTACCCAACAGCCTTTATTTTTGCCCTCGGTCTCGAACGAGAGCACACCCGCGTCTTTGAGCTTAGTGAAAGCCGCATCCCAGAAGTGCAGATGCAGGATTTCGCTTTCGCGCGGCAGGAAATCGTACTCGATGTCCACCCGGTTCATGGTTTCGAGATGCCGGCGCAGTACGGCGGTTGAAATCAAGTCAGCGGTCGCGGCGGTCTCGTTTCCACCCTCCTCGAGTGCGTGCAGCACCTGATGACGCGCATCGCGGTTCTGCTTGTCCTGCTCGTACCAGCGGGAAACCTGCGCGTACAAATCCCAGCAGAAATAATCGAAACGTGGCTGGCGGGTAAGTTCTTCGATTTCGGAGCGCGACTTCTTCTCCAGATGCAAGAATCCCACAATCACATCCGCGACTTGCACGCCGGTATTGTCGATGTAATTCTGAACATCCACTTCTCTGCCGGCAAAATGCAGCATACGAACAAAAGTGTCGCCCAGTATGGCATTGCGCAGGTGTCCGATGTGCGCAGCCTTGTTCGGATTAATGCTGGAGTGCTCGACCAGAACCTTCCCATCTGGAATGTCGATCTTCGGCTTATCATCGGCAGCTAGCGCAACGGCGAGGCGGTCGCGCTTAACGCGGGCGTTGATATATCCTGCGCCCGCGAGTTCCAGTTTTTCAAAACCGTCGATCGGTCCCATGCCAGCAACGATCTCTTCGGCAATCTTGCGGGGCGCCTTGCGGAGCGTCTTGGCCAACTCGAAGGCAAGTGGCAACGCGTATTCGCCAAGTTCGATGCGGGGTGGCTGCTCGATGACAATCTTGGGCAAGTCGAGCCCGTAGCTGCGGTGCAAGAACTCGCGAATTTGCTGGGCCAGTCGGTGTTCCAGATGACGATACAAGAGACCCTCTAGGCGGTTGAGGAAAATAGTGATTGTAGCAGAGGGCGCGAGGCGCAACGGTTTGACGCCATGTGCACGCTTCCCTATGATGAAAATCAGCCTTATGCGCATAGCCTACCTCGAGTGTTTTTCCGGCATCAGCGGCGACATGTTTCTGGGCGCGCTGGTCGAAGCCGGTGTGCCAGAGCAACTGTTGCAACAAACGGTTGCGGCGCTGAACATTGGGGCAAGGCTGGAGATTTCTCGTGTCCGCCGAAACGGTATCAGCGCAACCAAGGTGGATGTTTATGCCGGCGGTGAGAAGGATTTGCCGCGCGAGGCGTATTGCGAACAGAGGGCGAGGCAGTCGCAACATTCGAGCCATGATCATGAAGGCAAGCCCTCGCCTGGGCATGAACACACCCGCGCAACTGCAGGGGAACCCGTAGCCCTGCTGGAACACAATTACGCGTTGCAGAGTTCAGCCACTTCGCAACCAGGAGTGAAGTCACTGCGACAATCCGCTCGCGCCGAGAACCCAGAAAGCTCGGCACAGCCACATCAACCCGAGCATGACCATAGCCATTCGCACGAACATGGCCGTGGGCTGAGTGAAATCCGCGGCATCATCGGGAAAGCCGCAATTAGCGAGATTGCCAAAAACACTGCGCTGGCTATTTTCGACGCGCTTGGCGCGGCCGAAGCCAAGATACACGACACCAAAATTGCGAACATCCATTTTCACGAGGTGGGCGCCGTGGATGCCATGGTGGATATTGTCTGTGCCGCGGTGGGTGCCGAGGCGCTGGGCGTCGACGAATTCATCTGTTCGCCTCTGAATGTCGGCGGCGGCACCGTCCAGTGTGCCCACGGAACCTTGCCGGTGCCGGCGCCCGCGACGCTCGAATTATTGAAAGATGCGCCGCTGTACTCATCCGGCATTCAATTCGAACTGGTCACTCCAACCGGAGCAGCCATAGTCAAAACCCTGGTAAAACGGTTTACTTCATTTCCGCGAATGAAGGTTGAAAAAACCGGATACGGGGCTGGGACGCGTGACTTTGACGGACAAGCGAATGTGGTCCGAATCACCGTCGGCGAAGCGCAGGCTGAAGTTTCGTCCGATATTTCTCAGGAGACGATAACCGTACTCGAAGCCAATATCGACGATATGAATCCGCAAATCTTCGGTTACGTCATGGATCGGTTGCTTGCAGATGGAGCATTGGATGCTTTTGGAATGCCGCTGCAGATGAAGAAGAATCGTCCAGGAATGCTGCTGACAGTTCTCTGCCAGAGGGAGGACGCCGCAAAGTTGACCCATCTGATTTTTATTGAGACCACGACCCTCGGAGTGCGGCAGCGCGAGGAAAAGCGTCACGCCCTTGCTAGAGAGTGGGTAACCGTAGCCACTCGCTGGGGCGATGTACGGCTGAAGGTCGCTAGCATGAATGGCACCGTAACCAATTATGCTCCAGAATACGAGGACTGCCGGCGCATCGCGACTGAGCGGCATATTCCGTTGAAGAGTGTCATGCAGGAAGTGCTGCAGCTTTACATGAACAGCCAACGCTGAAAACCATCAACCACAAAGGACACGAAGTTTCACAAAGGAAAAACATGAAAGCGCATCCTTCGTGTTGATCAGAAATTTGCAAATGAACAAAAAGTTCTACATCACGACTCCTATTTACTACGTCAATGCACGGCCTCACATAGGCCACGCTTACACCACGATTGCCTGCGACGCAATCGCTCGGCGGCAGCGAATGCTGGGCGCAGACACGTTTTTCCTCACCGGCACCGACGAGCACGGCCAGAAGATTGAGCGCGCTGCGCAAGCTGCGGGCAAAACGCCGCAACAATTTACCGACGAGGTCTCTGCGCAGTTCCGGACATTGTGGGCGCGGATGGGAATCACCAACGACGACTTTATCCGCACCACCGAAGAACGCCACAAAAAGCGGGTGCAGGAATTATTCCGGCGAATTCGTGACAACGGCCATATCTACAAGGGCACCTATACCGGCCAATATTGCGTGTACGACGAACTCTATGTGGATGCGGTTGGACCGGGCGCGCCTTGCCCCGAGTGCGGGCGCCCGACGGAAACGGTGAAGGAAGAAAATTATTTCTTCAAGCTCTCAGCCTTTGCAGACAAGTTACTGCAGTTGTACACAGAGCAACCAGACTTCATCCGCCCCGAGACTAGGCGGAATGAGGTGATCTCGTTCGTGCGTGGCGGCCTGCGCGATCTTTCCATCAGCCGTTCGACATTTTCCTGGGGCATTCCGGTGCCCGATGATCCGAAGCACGTGATCTATGTTTGGCTGGACGCGCTGGCGAACTACATCACGGCTATTGGCTACGGATCGTCCCACAAAGGCGCTCAGGAGGCGTTTCAGAAATACTGGCCGGCCGATCTGCACATGATTGGGAAGGAAATTGTTCGCTTCCACTGCGTGTATTGGCCCGCATTTCTGATGGCCGCGGAACTTCCATTGCCCAAGGGCATCATGGCGCATGGTTGGCTGCTGTTCGAAGAAAACAAAATGTCGAAGTCGCGCGGGAACATCGTGCGCACTGAGACTATTCTCGATGTGCTGGGGGCGGACGCGCTACGCTACTTCCTGCTGCGCGAAGTCGTCTTCGGTCAGGATGGATCATTTTCCTTCGACGCGCTGGTCCAGCGTTACAACGCAGATCTGGCAAACGGACTCGGCAATCTTGCCAGCCGCACGCTGACCATGATCACGCGATATTTCCGCGGGGAGATTCCGTATCCATCGGCAGCGGTCTCGCAAAAAGCCGGAGATAGTGCGATCGCTGAACGTGCACGCGAGACGATCGCGGAGTGCAGCTTACTGTTTGAGCAATATCAGTTCTCGCGAGCTCTCGAAGTTGCATGGGGCCTGGTGGCCGCGGTGGACAAATATATTGTCGAAAATGAGCCTTGGGCGTTGGGCGAAAGACAGGATGAAGAAAGCCGCTCCCGGCTGGCGACGATTCTGTACACCAGCGCCGAAGCCTTGCGTATCGTGACCGTATTGGCGCACCCGGTGATTCCCAATGCAACCTCGCGAATCTGGGCACAGTTGGGTCTGGGCGACATTCGCAAGTTCCCGCTCTCTGATCTGAAGTGGGGGCAACTGCAATTGAGCACCAGGTTGGGCGCCGTCGAAGCCGTATTTCCGCGCGCCGACAAAAGCGCAATCGAAAGGATGCAGATGATGGAAGAACAGCAACGGAGCGGACCGGGCACAACCGAAGCGCAGACTGGCACATCCACCAATGCCGCCGCAGTTGCTCCCGTGGCCACGCAAGCCGCAGCTGCAACTCCTACCACGAAGCCCCCTGCGACCGTGCCCGACGGCAAGATCAGCATCGATGATTTTGCCAAAGTGGAGTTGCGCGTCGGCCAGGTCAAGGCTGCCGAGAAGGTTAAAGGAGCGGACAAGTTGCTCCGCCTGGAAGTCGATCTGGGCACGGAGATTCGACAAGTGGTCGCCGGAATAGCCGAATCGTATGCGCCAGAGCTATTGATTGGCAGAAAAGTGGTGATCGTGGCCAACCTTGCGCCGAGGAAACTCCGGGGACTGGAATCGAACGGAATGATCGTGGCCGCATCGCCGGAAGGCGGGAAGGCTGTGCTCGCCAGTTTTCTCGAAGATGTGCCGGTGGGAACCAGATTGAAATAGAGCGAGGTTCTCAAACTGCGGACGGGCGAGTCGCCCACCACCACACGGCCAACGGCCAATGACTAATGACCGACGCCCAACGACCCATCTTCGTCGACTCCCACGCTCATCTGGAGATGGAGCAGTTTGACGCGGACCGCCCCGCCATGTTGCAACGCGCCAAGGATGCGGGAATTGAAACCATTCTGGCCATTGGCAGCGGGACCGGCCCAGGGTCGCTCGATTGTGCCATCCAACCGGCCCAGCAATACGAGTTTATTTACGCGACCATCGGAATTCATCCTCACGAAGCCAAACTGGCGAGCGACGCCGATTTCGAGGAGCTGGCGCAACTGGCAAAACGCCCCAAAGTTATTGCCTGGGGCGAAATTGGGCTGGATTATTTCTACGACCATTCGCCGAGGGATATTCAACAGCAAGTATTTTTGAGGCAATTGGAGTTGGCGCAGGCGGCCAAGCTCGCGATCATAATCCATTGCCGTCCCTCGGACCACAGCGAAGATGCCTGGGAGGACTGCCTCAAGTTGTTAGGTGAACACTGGGCGTCAAGCGGTTTGGGAGGCATCCTGCACTGCTTCACAGGAACCTGGGCGCATGCGCAGCGGGCCCTAGACATGGGATTTATGATCTCCTTCGCTGGAAATGTCACTTTTCCCAAAGCACAGCAGATTCGAGAGGCCGCGAAACAAGTGCCGCTCGATCGCATGCTCATTGAAACCGATTCTCCATTTCTCGCGCCAGTGCCGCATCGCGGCAAGCGCAACGAACCCTCATTCGTAAAGGAAACAGCCCGCCAGTTGGGCGAATTGCGCGGGCTTTCAATTGAGGAAATCGGCTTGCAAACCGCCAGAAATTTCTATCGCTTCTTTTCACTTCACGAAAAGCTCAACTCCATTTAGCTTGTTTAGAGCATCTTTCCGGTACACTACGTAATCTACTGAATAGAAGCTAAACGACATGCCAGAGAACACTTTTGACATCGTGAGCAAGCTGGACCTGCAAGAGGTCTCGAACGCGATGCAGCAGGCATTAAAGGAAATTCATACCCGGTTCGATTTGAAGGATTCGAAGTCGAATATCGAGCTCGAGGGTAAGGACGCCATCAATCTGCACTCCGTTGACGAATACAAACTGAAGGCCGTTACTGAAATCTTTCAACAAAAGCTGGTCAAACGAGGGGTCTCGCTCAAGGGGCTGACCTATGGAGCGGTTGAGCCCGCCGCCGGGGGCACGGTAAAACAGAAAATCACCATGCAGCAGGGTATCCCCATTGAGAAGGCGCGCCAGATCGTGAAGGTGATCAAGGATTCCAAGAAGAAGGTGAACGCGTCAATTCAGGGAGACCTGGTGAGGGTGAGCGGAAAAGATCGGGACGCGTTACAGGAAATCATTGCACTCCTGCGCGGGCAGGACTTCGGCATTGATACCCAGTTTACGAATTACAGAACCAACTAAAGTTTCCTGTGGTTGAGGCTTGGGACTTGGGGACGAAGCAATTGAGCACGCAGGTAGCCATCAGCGGAAAAGAAATCTTCGAGTTGCTGCGCGGTGACCTCTCTGCCATCGAGCGCGAGTTTGGGCGGGATACGGTCTCGGGTGTGGAAGCGATCACTGAGATCGGCGAATATCTGCGCAGCGGCGGAGGCAAGCGTATTCGTCCCATGCTGCTTTTGCTGTCTGCCAGACTTCTCAATTACAACGGACGGGGCGCCATCAAGCTGGGCGCGGTCGTGGAGATCATTCATACGGCGACCCTCGTCCACGATGACATCATTGACGAAGCGCAGACCAGGCGTGGCCGCCCCGCGGCTAACACACAGTGGGGAAACTCCAAGTGCGTACTGGCAGGCGATTGGCTCTACATGCAAGCTTTCAAGATCGCCGTGCAGGAGCGCAACTTTCGCATTCTGGATACGCTGATCGACTTGACCCAGCAAATGGTCGAAGGCGAACTGCTGCAGATGGAGAAACTGGGCAAGCTGATTTCATCGGACGAACACTTCGACCTGATATTCCGTAAAACGGCGTGCCTGTTTTCCGTATGCATGCGGATTGGGGCAATTCTGGGCGGGGCAACTCCAGAGCAGGAAGAAAATCTAGCGCAGTATGGCCGAGACCTTGGAATGGCGTTTCAGATTGTGGATGATGTGCTCGACCTCACCGCTTCCGAGAACGTGTTGGGCAAGCCGGTAGCCAGTGATCTGCGTGAAGGTAAGGTGACGATGGCCGTGATCCACGCGCTCGAACGGTGCACTCCGCTGGAGCGCAAGCGCATTGACAAAGTGGTCCGGGAACGGGCATTCGATGGCGTGACCCACGGAGAAATTCTCGGGATCCTGAATCGCTACGGCTCCGTCGATGCTGCCAATGCCCGAGCCATGCAGTACGCCGGACTGGCGCGAAATGCAATCTGCGGTTTCCCTGACAGTGAGATCAAGAGAGCCCTGCTGTGGGCTCCGGAATTTGTGGTGGCGAGAGAAAAGTAGCTGGCATTCGACATCCGCCCTAATCGAAGATGTGTTTTTCTCTGCGCTCTCTGCGGCAGTTCTCAGCGACCTCTGCGATTTAGGACTTTTCCCCTCTGCAACTCGACACTGCCTGCCAGTTTATCCACAGAGACAACTCCCCTTGAAGTGACGGATGTCACGGACCGGAGGGTGGCAACCCTTCTATTCTTTTTTCCATGCGTCACATCGAAGGGCTGCCATGGCCCGAAGGGAGTGCCTACCATGCGGATCCGAACCGACTGACAGAAAAGATTATTGGTGCGGCCATAAAAATCCATCGTCGACTGGGACCTGGCCTATTGGAGTCGGCATACGAGACCTGTCTCGCATTTGAATTGCGGGAACTGGGCCTACGTGTGGAACAGCAAAAAGCGGTTCCACTAGTTTATGGTTCCGTAAAGCTGGAGTGTGGGTTTCGAGCCGACCTAGTGGTTAATGGCAGAATCGTGGTAGAACTCAAATGCAAAGAGGCACTCCATCCCGTCGACCGTGCCCAAGTCCTTTCCCACCTCAGGTTACTGGACTTGCAAGTCGGACTACTGATTAACTTTCACGTCGTGATGCTGAAAGATGGTATAACGAGAATCGTCAACAACTACGAAGAGGATCTTAAATCGCAGAGCGTTCCGAGAAAATCCGCTGAGGGCGCTGAGAAAACCTGATCTGCGATGTTCCCTGGGGTTGGATTCACAGGTACCTTCTCTGCTCTCCTTGCGGCAGTTCCCGGCGGTCTCTGCGATTTAAGATCTCCTAATCGCCACGCCGAGCATCTCGAATCTTCCATTTTTTAACAACTGTCCCGAACCGATAAAAGCGCGCGCGGGCAATTCCTTTGAGAAGCGTTTCACATAGGCCGTGTTGAAGCGCTCCCAAAGCGAAATATCCGGGGAGTACACCTGCACCCAGACCAGATCATCCATGCTCATATCTGCCTCGCGGAGCACCGCCTCGAAGCCGTCAAACAGCAAACGTAACTCCTGGCCAACATCCTCCGGGGCCAGGCCCGTGGCAGGGTCAATGCCGATGCGACCGGAGAGGTAAAGGGTGTTGCCCGCGAGCACGGCATCGCCGAACGGAAGAGTCGGCGGGCGACCGGGCAGGTCAATGTAACGGCGGGTAGTCTTGGATTTTGCCGGCATTTCGATTATGTTCCTTTCTGTGACTTTGAATCCCGCTGACGATGCGGTCTATCTAATCTTTCAGTTTAACGCGCCGAATCGATGAACCATCTGTTTTCACTTATCGCGCACCACGGATACCTTCTCATCTTCGCGGTGGTGCTGGCCGAAGCGATCGGCATGCCAGTTCCCGCCGCCCTGGCGCTGGTGGCCGGAGGCGCCGCTGCGGCCGGCCACACCTTGAGCCTGCCTAAAGCTCTGGCTACCGCCATTGCAGCAATGCTCATCGGTGACACGCTGCTCTTCATTCTCGGGCGCTACATGGGCTGGAGCCTGCTGGGTCTTCTGTGCCGCCTGTCAGTGAATCCGGAGTCTTGCGTTCTGCGCTCAGCCGAGTCCTTCTATAAACGCGGCAAGACCACGCTGCTGATTGCCAAGTTTATTCCTGGCGTGAATACCATGGCGCCGCCCCTGGCTGGCAGCATGCGGATGCCCTTCCGACAATTCATCCGATTCGATTGCGCGGGTGCGTCGCTGTATATCCTGGCGTACGGCGGAATAGGATTTATCTTCCGTGATTTTCTGGCCGCACTCACACGTGGATTTCAAGCGGCCAGCCATGTATTTGGAGAAGTCCTTTTCGCAGCGGCAATCGTTTACACCTTGTACCGTTTCTGGCTGTATCGCAAGAACAAGGTTTACCGCGTGGTTCCGCGGGTGCAGGTGGAGGAGTTGGCGCGCAAGCTGCAAACCGAGGAAAAAGATAAGGTTCTGATCCTCGATGTCCGTAGTCATGGCTACTACGATCCCCATGCGGAACGCATCAAGGGATCTATCCGCATTGAACCCAACAACCTTACGGAAGAGCTCAAGACTATTCCGAAGGATAAGGATGTTTATCTGTACTGTACTTGAGCCCGCGAAGCGACCAGCGCCCGGGTGGCGCTGCAACTGCGAGAACAGGGATACAACGCGTTCGTCATCGTCGGCGGCGTTGCGGCGTGGAAGAAGGCAGGTGAGCCGCTCGAACCCGTACCCCCAAGCGACCTGGTCAAGCTGCCCACATTCGCGTAGTGATGCGGTAGCGATTCCTGAAGGCTTCTATACTGCTTCTTATGGCCCCTCACGACGAAATCGAAATCAAGTTTCGCATCGATGATCTTCGAGCAGTGAATCAACACTTACGAAAATCGGGCTTTCGTCTGATAACGCGCCGCACCCACGAGATGAATACGCTCTATGATTTGCCCGGCCAATCGCTACGAAAGCGTGGCGAACTGCTGCGGTTGCGCAAATACGGAACCGAGTGGGTGCTGACCCACAAAGCCAAAGGCAAAGCAGGGCGTCACAAAAGGCGAGTAGAAACCGAAGCCAGGATTGGAGATGGCGCCAAGATGGAAGCCATCTTGCACGCTCTGGGATTTGCTCCCACCTTTCGCTACGAGAAGTTTCGGGCCGAGTGGAGTGACGGTACAGGACACGTAGTCGTGGACGAAACTCCAATCGGAAACTTCGGAGAGATCGAAGGCGCGTCGCGCTGGATTGATCGAACCGCTGAGCGTCTGCAAATCCGGCCGAGCGATTACATCACCGCAACTTATGCCGAGTTGTTTTTCCAGTGGAAGAAGCAGACCGGCAGCCCGGCGGACGAAATGACACTTAAGGCCATCCGGAGTCGCAGTCCACGCTTCGATGGAGGACATTCGTATCGCCCGTCCAGCCGGGCAGGCCGCTCGACCTCCATTACAATGTGACCGCAAGTCTCTCGTGCCGCGCCGCGGGGCGACTGTGCACCAAACTAACTAACAAGTTTGATAACTCAGCGCGTGTTACTCTTTTTCTGCTCTGGTTTTGCTTCCCCCAGCGCGTGGCATTGCAAAAAGACAATTTTCGGCGTCTTCTGCGAACGGTCGAAGCGCTCTCCGATCTCGGTCCTGAGATGACCGCCGAGCGCGAGTTTCCCCAGACCGCGCGTGCTATGTTGTCTGCGTGCCTGGAGGCGGGCGGCGCTCGCGAAGGCGCGCTCTTCACCTACAGCGACCGACCCTCCCTGCTTACCTCCATCGCGGTCGACGGTTTCGTTTTAATGCCGGAACCCGCGGTCATCCCACTGCTGCCCAGACACGTTCACGCTCTGATCTCATCGCGCGAAGCCGTGCTTCTGGACCCCGGATCCTACGATGTTTATATCAGCGCCAATGGGAATGTTGCTCCGGAACTCTTCAAGTGCATCCTTCCCCTGAAGGTCGGAAGCAAACTCGTTGGCATCATCGCCCTGGGCCGCCGCGACGGGGATGGCCTCTACGATTCCGGCGACCTCGAGTCTCTGGACTTGCTCTCGCACTACGTGGCTCTGGCCATCCACAACCACTCGCTTACGCAGACCCTCGCCCAGCGTGTCTCGGAAAACCTGCGCCTCATGGCGTCACTGCACGGCTTCTACGACAACGCACTGGAAGCTTTTGCCACGGCGATCGATGTGAAACACATCAACATTCACGGTCATTCGCTGCGCGTCGGACGCTACTCTTCCGCCATCGGCGAAGCCATGAATATGGATCCCACTGAGATTGAGGCGCTTCGCTCCGCCGGGTACTTGCACGACATCGGGAAGGTGGCGGTGGATAAGCGTCTCTTCGGCAAACCCACCTCTCTCGATGCTGAAGAATTCCGCGAAATGGCTGACCACACGATCGTGGGACATCAGATCGTGAGTGGTGTGCAGTTTCCCTGGCCGCGCATTCCGGAGATCGTGCGCTGGCACCACGAGCGCAGCGACGGTTCGGGCTATCCCGACGGACTGATGCTGCAAGATGTGCCCATGCAAGTGCGCATCGTTGGGCTGGCCGATACCTTCGACGCCATGACCAGCGAGCGCCCTTACCGCGAGCGTCTTTCGCTGGGAAGTACTTTGAATGAAATCGTGCGCCTGACTCCGCAAAAATTCGATCCCAACGCGGTACACGCTTTACTGTTGCAAGTCCGCCGCGATACCGTCGGCAGCAACCGCACGCCTTTTCTTCAGGATCGCCAGGGAGACGACATTGCTGCAGCCGACATTGACCAGCTCGCCGCCAGCCTGCAGCACAAAATGAATCACGGCCGGCTGTTCCTGACCTAGCCGGAATTAGTTCTATCCTCGCGGTTCATTTCTATCCTTTCTCGGGGAGTTTACCCATTTTCTTCGTATTTCACAGGGGTTGGCTGGACTATTCACTGAAGTAACAAAGCGTCTAAGCAGTTAAAGTTCCTACCAGATTCGCCGATAGTTGATTTGTACCAATCAGTGTCCGCTTTCTCACGTATGCACGATCGACACGCAACCCTACCACCCCGATATAGCCATACCTTCGGCAACCAATCAGAAATCTTGCCCTTGCGCTAAAAGAAAGAGAGCACCATGGCAACCGCGACGGAATGCAGATACGAAGCGCTCGCACAGCAATCCGACGCGTTGCAGGTAATCTTCGAGAGCCTGCCCTGGGGCGTAATCGTCGCGGATCAAGATGGCAGATTTATCTTTTCCAATCCCGTTGCCGAAAAAATATTAGGAATCGACAGGGTCGAGGTTTTACCCGACGCCGGCGCATCGCTCGAAGGCTGGTACCTTCCCGACCAGAGCTCAGTCGTCCCCCCCGATCAACTGCCGTTAGTTCGC
>Ga0210390_10000838_pt1 | contig 31247 bp, 27 predicted proteins | sample IncBWH11OmetaG_FD_161050 | JGI IMG/M metagenome (GOLD analysis project Ga0210390, IMG submission 161050) | Forest soil microbial communities from Barre Woods Harvard Forest LTER site, Petersham, Massachusetts, United States - Inc-BW-H-11-O ...
GGCACGCCGCCTTCCGCTCGCTACTCGGCATCGCCGCCAACCACTCACCCCTCACCTACCAAATGTTGATCTTACCGTAAGCAAAGCCATAAGCCTCTACCCTTGATCAACATTGGTATTTGATCTAACAAGATGATCTTATTTCATGAGTTTGTAAGTTAGCCAATTGATTATTACTGTGTCTTGGCAAAATCATAGCGCTTATAGCTCTTCCTCACTTCCGTTGCCTCTACAGCAGAGCACTTCAGGCAATCGGCTATAGTAACCCACTCTCATTTTTTGCTAGAGCGTGGCGTTTCGCTGTCAGTAAATATGCTGGCCGCCATTGACCGAGATCTCGGTGCCGGTGACGTAGGCGGCGTCGTCGCTGCACAGGAAAAAGATCGTGCCGGCGACATCGGATGGAATCCCGAGCCGGTTCAATGGTATGCGCGGCAGCAACACCTCGGTCTCGGGCGACAGCATCGCGGTCTCGATCTCGCCCGGCGCCACCGCGTTGACGCGTACCCCGAGCCGGGCGAAATCAGCGGCCATCTCGCGGGTCAGCGCCGACAGGGCCGCTTTCGAGGTCGAATAGGCCGAGCCCGCGAACGGGTGGACCTGATGGCCAGCGATCGAGGTGATGTTGACGATCGCACCCTTGCCTCGCGCCAGCGCCGGAGCAAAGGCGCGCGACAAGATCAGCGGCACGAAAAAATTCAGGTGAAACACCCGATGCCAGTCTTGGAGATCGCCGTTGAGGGTGGCGAGCCGCTCGTGGGTTGGCGATTTCGGCGACACCCCGGCATTGTTGACCAGCGCGTGCAGCGGGCCGTCGAGAAAATCCTTGGCCTCGGCGACAAAGTGCTCGAGATCGCCGGGGTCGCCGAGATCGGCGGTGATGTGATGGGTCCAGTTCGGGTCGCGCTTGCACTCAGGCGGCACCACATCGCGCGAGCAGGTGATGATCCGCCAGCCGGCGTCGCTGAAACGCTGGACCGTCGCGTGACCGATGCCGCGGCTGGCGCCGGTCAGCAGCAGGACCTTGCGCTCACCGCTCCCCATGGCGCCGTTCATCGCGCCGCCACCCGCCGCGGAAAGTTCGCGCGCGGCTCCTCGACCCCCTCCGGGTCCTGGTGGATGATGATCTCGGCGTTCGGATAGGCCGAGCGCAAACTCGCCTCGACCTCGTCCGAAATCTCGTGGGCTCGGATCAGGCTCATCTCGCCATCCATTTCGATGTGCAGCTGGATAAAGGCGGTCGGCCCCGCCACTCGGGTGCGCAGATCATGCGCGGCGGCCACCTCGGGATGCGATTGTGCGATCTCTCGGATCTTTTCGCGCTCGTCGTCGGGCAATTCCTGGTCCATCAGCTGGATCAGGGAGAGCCGCGCCAGCCTGACCGCCGACCAGATGATCCAGATGCCGATCGATGCGCCAAACAGCGGATCGAGGATCCGCAGGCCAAAGAGGCCGCTGAGGACGAGGGCCGCGATGACGCTGCCGTTCAGGATCACGTCGCCGCGGTAATGCAATTCGTCGGCGGTGATCGCGATCGAGCCGGTGCGGCGCACGACATGCCGCTGGTACAGCACGAGTGCCACCGTGACGACGATCGAGAACACCATGACCGCGATTCCAGCCCGCGGATTGGTGACGGGGGCCGGCCGGATCAGCCTCCGCGCCGCTTCGGCGAGCAGCAGCAAGGCGCTGCCGGTGATAAACGCCGATTGCCCGAGCACGGCGAGCGGCTCGGCTTTGCCGTGGCCAAAGCGATGCTCGCGATCGGCGGGCGCCATCGCGTGACGCACTGCGAGCAGGTTGACGATCGATGCGGCGGCGTCGAGCAACGAGTCGATGACACTCGACAGCAACGCGACCGAACCGGTCTCGAGCCACGCCGCGAACTTTACCGCGATAAGCAGCAGTGCTACCGCGACCGAGGCGTAGGTCGCCCGCCGCCGCAGCCGATCGGCTTGCGGCCCGTAGATCAAGGGAACAGCCGTTCGCGTCGCCATTCACTGCCCTCGCGAACAAACAACCAACGGTCATGCAAGCGCGAGGGCCGCTCCTGCCAGAATTCGATCCGCCGCGGCACGACGCGAAAGCCCGACCAAAAGGCGGGCCGCGGCACCTCGCCCTCGCCAAACCGCCGGCTAAAATCTTCGACCCGCTGTTCGAGCACGGCTCGGGCGGCGAGCGGCCGCGACTGGTCCGACGCCCAGGCGCCGATCCGGCTATCGCGCGCCCGGCTGGCGAAATAGGCATCGGCTTCCGCGGCCGAAACCGGCTCCGCCCGACCCTCGATCCGCACCTGGCGGCGCAACGCTTTCCACAGAAAGCATAACGCAACATGCGGGTTACCGGCCAGTTCTTCCGATTTGCGGCTTTCGAGGTTGGTGTAGAAGACAAAACCGCGCGCGTCGAAGCCCTTCAGCAGCACGGCGCGCGCCGACGGAAAGCCGCTCCCCGCCACGGTCGCGACAATCATCGCGTTGGCGTCGGGCTCCACCCCTTGGGCGTCGGCAAACCAGCGCTCGAAGGCGCTCAGGGGTTCGGCGTCGGCGATCTCTTCGGTCATCTGCTCCCCCGCACCTGTTCGGACCCGATCGTTTCCCGGATCGCATCGGCCGAGCCCGGCCAGCCGCTCCGATGTGCTGCGCCGTCCTCGGCCTCGGCGATCAGCGCAGCGATCGTCATTTGCATCGCCCCGGCTTCGGCCCGGACGATGCGCTCGATCGCCGGCGCGATTTGCCGCTGCCACGGCGCCGAAACATTGCCGAGCCAGCTGCCGGCAAACGGAAGGTGCAACGCGTCGTAGAGGTCGCGCAGACTGGCGTTCTCAGGGTTCCACGCCAACACCCAATTTCCCGCCTGGGTATGGGCGGCAAACCCGGCCGCGGCGAGCGGCTTCATGTGCTCGTCAATTACCGTCGTGGCAACCCCGAGCTCGGCCGCGAGCGACCGCGTCGCCGGGATCGCGCCCGACCGTTGCGCTCGCGCCAGGGCCGCGATCAACGCCAGGCTCAATCCCAACTGCACCCCGCCGAAAGAGGTCATCCCGAGGCGCTCGTCGATCCGCCAGTGCGGCACGGCCGCGGCGACCTCGGCGCCGACCAGTACCGCCATCCACGAAATGTACATCCACAGCAGAAAGATCGGGATCGCTGCGAGCGCCCCGTAGACGGTCTGGTAATAAGACATCGCGCCGATATAGATCGTGAACCCGATCTTCAGGATCTCGATCGCGGCCGTCGCGACGAGCGCCCCGAGTGCCGCGTCACGCCCGCGAACCTGGCCATTCGGGATCAGCCAATAGAGCAAGGTCAGCGCGACGAATTCGAGCACCGCCGGCACGGCGCGCGCAATCCCGTGCAGCCAGCCGCTCTCCAGCCACTGAAAGGCTTCCTGGCTGAAACCGGCGCGGCGCGCGGCGAGCTCGAAATAGGTCGACAGCGACAGGCTGAGGCCGATCAAAAGCGGGCCGAGGGTGATCAGCGTCCAATAGGCGAGAACGCGCTGCCCCCACGGGCGTGGTGCCGTCACCCGCCAGATCAGGTTGAGCTGGTCCTCGACCGTGACCAGCAGCAGGACCCCGGTAGCGGCGATGCCGATCACCCCGATCGCCGTCGTCTGCGCCGCGGAATTGGCGAAGGCGCGGAACCACCACCCCGCCTGCTCGCCGATCGAGGGAATGAAGAACTTGAACACGAGCCCGAGGATCTGGTCGTGCAGCTGCCCGAAGATCGGAAACACCGACAGTGAGCCAAGCGCGATCGCGGCGAGCGGCACCAACGACACGAGTGCCGTATAGCTCAAAGCGCCGGCGGCGGCGAAGCAGCCGTCGGCGTTGAACCGGCGCAGCGAATAGAGCGCAAAGGCAGCCGTCGCCGTCGCGGCGCGCCGCAACCCGCCGCCGCGTCTGCTTCCTCGGCGCTGTTCCGCCCCAGGCAACATTCCGCGAACCTCGCAGCGTCTAATCTGGTAAACAGGCCGACGCCGGGTAATTATCCGTGGCCCGACACCGCGGCGCCAGCACGATTCGGCATGGCCGGCCATTGGCCCTCTCAGCCGGCCCTGTATAGGATGGACCGCACGGCGAGAAACGGGGATGAGCATGCCGCTGATGGCGGGAAAACGCGGGCTGATTATGGGTGTCGCCAACGAGCGCTCGCTTGCCTGGGGCATCGCCAAGGCGCTGCACAGCCATGGCGCCGCGCTTGCCTTTACCTATCAGGGCGAGGCGCTCGGCAAGCGGGTAAGGCCGCTCGCTGGGAGCACGGGCAGCGACTTTGTTCAAGAATGCGACGTCACCGACGAGCGGAGCCTCGAAGCGGTGTTCGCTGCCGTCCGTCAGCGCTGGGGCCGGCTCGATTTCGCGGTTCACGCCATCGGCGGCACCGATCCCAATGCGCTTCGCGGAAAATATGTCGATACGACGCGTGAGAATTTTGTGCGCACGCTTGATATTTCCTGCTTTTCATTCACTGATATTTGTCGGCGCGCGGCACCGTTGATGACCGATGGCGGCAGCCTGTTGACGTTGACCTATTACGGCGCCGAGCGGGTGATGCCGAATTACAATGTCATGGGCGTGGCCAAAGCCGCGCTCGAAGCGAGCGTGCGCTACCTCGCGGCCGATCTCGGGGGGCAGAGTATCCGCGTCAACGCGATTTCGGCGGGGCCGATCAGGACGCTCGCGGCCTCGGGGATCGGGGATTTCCGCTATATTCTCAAATGGAACCAGTACAATTCGCCGCTGAAGCGCAATGTCACGATCGAGGATGTCGGCGGCGCCGGCCTCTACCTTTTGAGCGATCTTTCCGCGGGGGTCACAGGCGAGGTGCATCATGTCGATTGCGGCTATCATGTCGTCGGCATGAAGGCCGTCGACGCGCCCGACATCTCGGTTGTGTGACTGGCGGCGCGTGTGACAGGTGTTGACTTCGAACCAAATTATCTCGCCCTCGCGCAAGCGGGGGTCCGGGGCCGTGGCTGAAGCGCTGGGGGTCCCTGGGTTCCTGCTTCCGCGGGAATGACGGTTTAACCGTTAGGTCAGAACAACGATGGCCGGCAACTCGTTCGGGACTCTGTTCCGCTTTACCACCTGGGGCGAAAGCCACGGGCCGGCGATCGGCGTCGTCGTCGACGGCGTGCCGCCGCGGCTGCCGCTCGCCGAGCCCGACATTCAGCGCTGGCTCGACAAGCGCAAACCGGGCCAGTCGCGGTTTACGACGCAGCGCCGCGAGGAAGACCTCGTCCGAATCCTGAGCGGCGTCTTCGACGGGGTGACGACCGGCACCCCGATCCAGTTGTCGATCGAAAACACCGACCAGCGGTCGCGCGATTACCGCAACATCGCCGACCGCTTTCGCCCCGGCCATGCCGACTACACCTACTGGAAGAAGTACGGCGTGCGCGACTATCGCGGCGGCGGCCGCGCCTCGGCGCGCGAGACCGCCTCGCGGGTCGCGGCGGGGGCGGTGGCGCGCGCCATTCTCGGCCCCAATGTCACGATCCGCGGCGCGCTGGTGCAGATCGGGCCGTATGCGATCGACCGCGCCCAATGGGATTGGCGGGCGGTCGAGGAGAACCCGTTCTGGTGCCCGGACGCGGCGATGGCGCTCTACTGGGCCGATTATCTCGACGGCGTGCGCAAGTCCGGCTCGTCGGCGGGGGCGGTGATCGAAATCGTCGCCGGCGGCGTGCCGGCCGGGCTCGGCGAGCCGATCTACGACAAGCTCGACGGCGACCTCGCGCGCGCGCTGATGACGATCAACGCGGTCAAGGGCGTCGAAATCGGCGCCGGGTTCGCCGCCGCCGCGCTGAAAGGCGAAGAGAACGCAGACGAGATGCGCATGGCCGATGGCCGCGCCGTCTTTCTGTCGAACAACGCCGGCGGCATCCTCGGGGGCATCTCGACCGGGCAGGAGATCGTCGCGCGGTTTGCGGTCAAGCCGACCAGCTCGATCCTGACCCCAATGCGGACGATCGATATAGACGGCAACGAGGTCGAAATCGCGACCCACGGCCGTCATGACCCCTGTGTCGGCATCCGCGCGGTGCCGGTTGGCGAGGCAATGGTCGCATGTGTGCTCGCCGACCATTTGCTGCGCCACCGGGCGCTCGGCGGCAACATCTGAGCGATGCGCCGCCTGCTGGTTGGCTTTTTTGCGGCGATCGGGGTCCTGGCGGTCCTGTTCGGCATCGCCCTCGCGGTGGCGGTCATCCGCCTGCAGCCCGGCAAGCCGTCGCTTCCCAACAACATCATCCTGTCGGCGGATTTGAACCGCGGGCTCGCCGAAGGGCGCGGCGAGGAAGGCTGGCGGCGGCTGGTCCTCGGCGGCAAGCCGAGCCTGCGCGACTTTCTCGACGCGCTGCAGGCCGCCGGAGCCGATCCGCGGGTCAAGGGCATCCTCGCCCGCGTCGGCGATGACGAAACCGGCCTTGCCGAGGCGCAGCAGGTGCGCGACGCGATCGCCGCCTTCCGCGCCAAGGGCAAGTTCGCGGTCGCTTTCGCAGAAAGCTTCGGCGAGTTCGGAGCTGGGACCCGTCCCTATTACCTGGCGACCGCGTTCGACCAAATCTGGTTGCAGCCGATGGGCAGCCTCGGGCTAACCGGGCTTTATGCCGAATCCACCTTTTTCAAGGGCGCGCTCGACCTCGTCGGGATCGCTCCCGAATTCGACCACCGCGGACAATTCAAGACCGCAGCCAATGTCCTCACCGAAACCAGGATGACCCCGCCGGCGCGCGAAGAGGTCGAGGACCTGCTCGCTTCGATCTCGGGGCAGGTCGTCGGCGGCATCGCGCAGGCCCGCAAATTATCGCCGGACGCGATCCGCGGCGCGATCGACCGTGCGCCACTGCTCCCCGACGAGGCGTTGCAGGCCAAGCTCGTCGACCGGCTCGGCTATCGCGACGACGCGATCGCCGCGGCCCACAAGCGCGCCGGCTCCGATGCCGAGATCGTCGACCTAGCGACCTATCTCGACGGCGCCGGCCGGCCGAACCGCAAGGGCGAGCGGATCGCGCTGATCTACGGTTCGGGGCTGATCGTCCGCGGCGGCGGCGCGGCCAACGCGCTGGCAGGCTCCGACGAAATGGCGGCGAACGACATGACGCGTGCCTTCCGCGACGCGGTGCGCGACCCCAAGGTGCGCGCGATCCTGTTCCGCATCGACAGCCCCGGTGGCTCGGTCACCGCCTCGGAGACGATCTGGCACGATGTCGTCTTCGCCCGCGAGCGCGGCAAGCCGGTCATCGTGTCGATGGGCAATGTGGCGGGCTCCGGCGGCTATTACGTCGCGGCACCCGCCGACAAGATCGTCGCCGAGCCGGCGACCTTAACCGGCTCGATCGGCGTGCTCGCCGGCAAGCTGGTCGTCGCCAAGCTGTTGAAAAAGATCGGCGTATCGACCGACGCGGCGCAGTTCGGCGCCAATGCCGCGATGTTCAGCGCCACCTCCGACTTTTCGCCGTTGGCCCGCGGGCGGCTGCAGGCGTTTCTCGACGCAACCTACCAAGGCTTCAAGGACCACGTCGCCGCCGGCCGCCACCTGACCCCGGACGCGGTCGAGGCGATTGCCCAAGGCCGGGTGTGGTCGGGCGAGGAAGCCAAAGCCAACGGACTCGTCGATGCGCTGGGCGGTTATGAGGTGGCGCTGCGCCTGGCCAAAGAAGTCGCCAACATCCCGGCCGACGCGCCGGTCGAGCTGACCGTCTTTCCGCGCCGAGAGGGCCTCGCCGCGTATCTCTACGATCGCCTGACCGGCAAGGAGCGCGACGACAACGACATCGGCGTCACCGCGCTCGGCCGCGCGATCGAAGCGGCGCAGCCGATGGTGGAGCGGATCGAGGCGCTGCTCGACAATACCGCCATGGTGATCATGCCGTCCTTCGGCCAGCCTCGATAGGCTTTACGAGGCCCCCTCCGCCCCAACCGCGGGCGTGTCGACCCCGCTCGGGAACAGAATCGCACGGCTGACGGTTAGCCAAATTGGCCGCCGGCGCCGGATTTCCGCGCTTCGGCAGCCGATGCGATCGAAATTGGGGGCGGCGAGGCACGGCGAGATGTTCGGTACAGCGATTTTTCGCCTTGTCGATTTTTGCACCCGGCGGGCGTGGTGGGTCATCCTTGCGGCAGCGATCCTGGCCGGATCTTGCAGCGTCTACGCGGTGCGGCATTTCGCTGTCAACACCGACAACAAGGCGCTGTTTCCACCGGAATTGCCGTGGGCGCAGCGTGCATTCGACTACATGCGCGCCTTCCCGCAGCCCGATGTCATCGCCGTGATCGATGCGCCGACGCCCGAAGGCGCCGAGGAGGCGACAGGTGAATTGGCGACCGCGCTGGCGCGGCGCAAGGACCTGATCCGCAACCTGCGAGAGCCGCAGGACGGCGCCTTCTTTCAGCGCAACGGCCTGTTGTATCTCCCGACCGGCGAGGTGGCGCGGCTGACCGGGGGCCTGGCCAAGGCCGCCCCGCTGCTCGCCACGTTAAGCGCCGACCCGAGCCTGCGCGGTGCTCTCGACGCCTTGTCGGACGCCTTGGCGGGGGTGCAAGCAAAATATTTGCCGCTCGACGCATTGACCCGCCCACTCGATATGGCGGCGGACACGGCGCAAGCCGCACTTGCGGGCCGGCCCGCGAATTTTTCCTGGCAGGTATTGGCGAGCGGTCGCGAGGCCCAGTCCGACCAACTCCGCCGTTTTATCGAAATCGAGCCGGTGCTCGACTATCGCGCGATCGAACCCGGCCGCAACGCCACCGACGTCATCATGCGGACGGCCCAGGAATTGCGGCTCGAGCAGAAATACCAGGCGCGGGTGCGGCTGACCGGGCTGGTCCCGATCAACGACGACGGTTTTGCGACGCTGACCAAAAACGCCGGTCTCAACGCCGCGATATCGCTCGGAGCCGTGGCCCTGATCCTGTGGCTGGCGCTGCGCTCCGGCCGGATCATCCTGGCGGTGGTCGCCAGCCTCGCCGCCGGGCTCACGGTTTCCGCGGCGGTCGGCCTGTTGCTGGTTGGCGCTCTGAATTTGATCTCGGTCGCGTTTTTTGTGCTGTTTATCGGCATCGGCATCGACTTTGGCATCCAGTTCAGCGTGCGGTATCGGGCCGAGCGCTACGAATTGGGCACTTTGCGCAGCGCGCTGCGCAGCGCTGCCCGCAAAGCCGGGCCGCCTCTGGCGCTCGCCGCCTTGTCGACCGCCGCCGGTTTTGCGTCCTTTGTTCCAACCGACTATCGCGGCCTGTCGGAACTCGGCGAAATCGCCGGAGCCGGCATGGTTATCGCGTTTTTGACCAGCGTCACCCTTCTGCCGGCACTGCTGACCGTGCTGAAACCCAGAGGCGAGCGGAACCCGATGGGTTTTGCCGCGCTCGCCCCGGTCGATCGCTTTTTGGCACGTCACCGCATTCCGGTGCTCGCCGGCACCGCCGCCGCCGTCATCGCCGCCTCGCCGCTGCTGTTGTTTCTGCGGTTCGACTTCAATCCTTTGCATCTGCAAGACGCCAAGGCGCCGGCGGTCGCGACCTTTCTCGAACTGCGCAGAAACCCGCAGATCGGCGCCAACGCGGTCGACATCATGACCCCGACGCTCGGTGCCGCCAATACGTTGGCGCGGCGGCTGAGGTCGCTGCCGCAAGTGGCGCAGGCATCGACCCTCGACAGCCTGGTGCCCGGCGACCAGCGGCAAAAACTCCAACTGATCGGGAAAGCCGCCGCGGCGATAACCCCCTCGCTCAACCCAGCAAAGGTCGAGCCGCCGCCGAGCGACCCGCAGAATATCGCGGCTCTGACCTCAACCGCCGCGGATCTCGCTCGGATCGCCGGCAATTCAGCGGGGCCGGGGGCCGACGCGGCGCGGCGGCTGGCCGGCCTCCTGGCTCGATTGGCGGCAGCCAACCCCGCCATGCGCGAGCGGGCCGAGGCGGCGGTGGTCGAGCCGTTGCGCACCGCCCTCGACCAGCTGCGGCAAGCCTTGACCCCCGAGCCGATAACGCGCGCCGCGATACCCGCCGATCTCGAGCGGCAATGGGTGACGCCCGACGGACATGCCCGGGTCCAGGTTCTGCCCAAGGGCGACCCCGACGACACTAGCGTGGTGCGGAATTTTGTGACGGCGGTGCTGGCGGTGGCGCCTGATGCCACCGGGCCCGCGGTGCTGCTGTGCGAGGCCGGCAACACCGTCGTTCGCGCGTTTGTCGAAGCCGCGATATTTGCCCTCGGCGCGATCCTGCTATTGCTGGCGATCACCCTGCGCCGGGTGCGTGACGTATTGCTGACGCTGCTGCCGTTGCTGGTCGCCGCTATCGTCACCTTGGAACTGTCGGTGGTTTTGGGGATAAGGCTCAATTTCGCCAATATCATTGCACTGCCATTGCTGCTCGGGGTCGGCGTCGCCTTCAAGATCTACTACGTCATGGCATGGCGCAGCGGCAAGACGGCGCTGGTGCAGTCGACCTTGACCCGCGCCGTCGTATTCAGTGCGCTGACGACGGCGACCGCCTTTGGCAGCCTGTGGATGTCGAGCGACCCCGGCATGTCTAGCATGGGCGAGCTGATGGCGCTGGCACTCGTCTGCACGATGGCGGCGGCGGTGCTGTTCCAGCCGGTGCTGATGGGGCCGCCGCGACGGCAGCCCGACTGGGCGGGCATCGTCCAGCCCCGTCATGCGCCGGTCGCGGTTGATCTTGACGCGCCGTTGCCGATCCCGGCCGTTTCGAGCAATCGGCCTGCCGATCGCCGCCGGCAGCCGGCCGAGCACGAATTCCAACAATGAGCGACGCATCCGCCACGCGCCCGCGGCAGGGACGAACGAGTCTGGCGCTCGACAATTTGCGGGCCTACGTCATCTTGCTGGTGCTGGCGTTCCATTCTTCGCTCGCCTATCTCGCCTTTCTGCCGGCGCACCCGTTTGCATTCGACGGCCCGCCGTTTCAGTGGCGCGCGTTTCCGATCATCGACAGCCGGCGCTCGCTCGGTCTCGAACTGTTCTGCGCATGGCAGGACGTGTTTCTGATGACATTGTTCTTTTTTTTGTCCGGGCTGTTCGTCTGGGCGAGCCTGAACCGCAAAGGAGTGGCGCCCTTTATCGTCGACCGCATGCGGCGACTGGGGTTGCCGTTTGTGCTGGCCGTCGGAATTTTGATGCCGATCGCGCAGTATCCGACCTATCTGCAGACCGCAGCGGAGCCCGGTTTCGCAGCCTATTTACGGCATTTTCTAGCACTGCCGATCTGGCCCAGTGGCCCGATGTGGTTTTTATGGCTGCTGCTGAGCGCCGATCTACTCGCCGCCGGTCTGCACTCGATTACCCCGCGTTGGGGGGAATGGCTCGCCCGGCTGTCGAGCACCGCCGGCACGCAACCGCTCAAATATTTTGTCTTGCTCGTCGTCGCGTCGGCTCTCGCCTATGTTCCGCTGGCGCTCGCCTTTGGCTCCGAAGCGTGGAGCCAGTTCGGCCCGTTCGCGTTTCAGCTCAGCCGTCCGCTGCACTATGCTCTGTACTTTTTTGCCGGCGCCGGGCTCGGCGGCTATGGCATCGAACGCGGCCTCTTTGCACCCGAGGGCGCGCTGACCACGCATTGGAAAACATGGCTCGCGCTTGCAATCGGGTCGTTTGCGCTGTGGCTCGGTATGACCGCACTGGTCGTCAAATCGCATGGTCCCGCCTCGATCGGGTTGCACATTATCGACGATCTGAGTTTCGTCTTTGCCTGCCTGTGCAACTGCTTTTGCGTGCTGGCGCTGGCGCTGCGCTTTGCCGCACGGCAGCGGGCATGGCTCGACGAGCTGAAGCTCAATGCCTACGGCATGTACCTTGTTCACTATGTCTTTGTGATCTGGCTGCAATATGCATTGTTGCCGGCGAGTCTGCCGGCAGTCGTCAAGGCCGGCACGGTCTTCGCGGGTACGATGGTGCTGAGCTGGGGAGCGACCGCCGGGTTGCGCGGCCTGCCGCCGATTTCAGCGCTCCTCGGCGGCGGCCGGATCGCCGCTAGGCCGTCGTGACCGTTGTCCGCTTGCGGACGAACGCGCCGATGCGCGTAATCGCGCCCCGGGCCTCCGGCATCATTGAGGCGAACAGGTGCCACACATGCGGCATCCGCGGCCAGATTTCGAGCACTACCTCGCATTCCGCGGCGCGCCAGCGATCCGCTATGCGGGTCGCATCATCCAACAGAACCTCGTCGCTGCCGACCTGAATTAAAGCCGGGGGCAGGCCAGTTGGATTACCATAAAGTGGCGAGGCATAGGGGTGCCGCGGGTCGGCGCCGGCGAGATAATACTCGGCGATCGGCGGTATCCCGTTTGCATCCACAAACGGGTCGGCGCCGGCGTTGCGGTGCAGCGACGCCCCGGTCAGCGCCAGGTCGGTCCACGGCGACAGCGCCACCGCCGCGGCCGGCAACGGCACCCGGCCTTCGTCGCGGCATCGCAGCAGCAATGCAAAGGCGAGCCCGCCGCCGGCCGAGTCGCCGATCACCGCGACCTGGCGCGGGTCGGCGCCCTCCGCCAGCATCCACTTATAGGTGGCCATTGCGTCGTCGAGCGCCGCCGGAAACGGGTGCTCGGGCGCCAACCGGTAGTCGGCCGCCAAGAGGCGGGCGCGCGCGACGCTCGCCAGCCGCCAGGTCAGGTGGCGGTACAGCGACGGCGAGCCGATCACGTACCCGCCGCCGTGCAAATACAGAATTTGACGATCGTGCTGCGAGACCGGTGCTGTGACCCATTCCGCCGCGACCCCGCCGGCATCGACCGTGACCCGCTTGATCTCGGGTGGAGGATTGGGAACCCATCGCGCGGCGGCAGCCGCGCGCCGGCGCCTTTCCTCGAGGCTGGCCTTCGGACCGGGCTTGCCCTTTAAGAAGGCACGCGTCCCCAGCCGCAAAAGCTCCGCGCGCAGGCTCATCGCGGGTTCAGCGCGCCGCGGCGGCGCGCATCTCGCCCGCCACCCTAACCCGCACCCGCAAAGCGTTGCCCGGCAGATAAGCGAGCGGCATGTCTTCGACATCGACGGTCTCGAGGGTTTCACGATCGGCACCGGCGGCGACCGCACGCTCGCGGGCTTGCGCTTCGGCCGCCGCAATCGCCGCCACCCGGTCGAGATCGCGGTAGATCTGGTCGGTCTCGCCGCTGATTTGCGCGATCGCGGCACCGACCGCGTTGGCGTGCTCGCCATGGGGTACGCGGATCACCCGCGCGGCGCCGGCGAGCCGGTCGGGCACCAAGAACGCGCCGCCGCCGACCGCGACCAGCGGCAAATCGCCGGCCTCGGTCTTGATGCGGTCGACCGCGTCTTCGATCCGCTCGCGCGCCGCCGCCAGCACCGCCTGCGCGAATTCCCGCGGCAGATCCGCCACCCGGCGGGGGTCGCCGATGGCGGCGATGCCGGCGGCCACCGCAGCATCGGTCGCAGTCAGCGCGCCGCCGCCAAAGACCAGCGCCTCGTGCGTCAGCCGATGGCCAATGCTCTTGGGGCCGACCCACAGCGGGTCGCGGGTGACGAGGCTGCCGCCGCCGAGCCCGATCGACAGCAGGTCGGGCATGCGGAACAAGGTGCGCACCCCGCCCACTTCGACGACCGAATTCGCCTCGCGCGGAAAGCCGCGGCGCAGCTGGCCGATATCGGTCGAAGTGCCGCCAACATCGACCACTATCGCGTCGGCGAGCCCCGACAGAAACGCCGCCCCGCGCATCGAATTGGTCGGACCCGAGGCGAAGGTCATGACCGGCAGCGCCGTCGCCGCGGTGGCCTCCATGACGGTGCCGTCGTTCTGTGTCAGATAGAGCGGAGCCTCGATCCCGCTCGCCGCGAGCGCCGCGCCAAACCCGGCGACCGTCCGCCGCGCGAGGTCGATCAAGGCCGCGTTCAGCAATGCTGCATTCTCGCGCTCGAGAAGGCCGATGCGACCCAAATCGCGCGACAGAGTGACGGCGGCATCAGGGCATTCCTCGGCGAGGATCGCGGCGGCCCGCTCTTCGCAGGAAGGATCGACCGGCGAGAATATCGCGGCGACCGCGACAGCTTTTATCCCGCTCTCCCTGATCGCCCGCGACGCCCGCCGCATGCCGTCTTCGTCGAATGGCACGATTGGGCGGCCGTCGTAATCATGCCCGCCTTCGAGCATGAAGACGTCGCCGCGAACCAACTCTGCGAGATCGGCGGGCCAGTCGCAGAACGGCGGCAACGACGCCGCGGCCGGCAACCCGATGCGCACAGCCGCGACCCGGCCCAGTCCTTGCCGCTGGACTGCTGCGTTGACGAAATGGGTGGTCCCGATCACGACGGCGTCGATGGCGCCGCGCGCCACGCCCGGAAACGCCGACAATTCGCCGAGTGCCGTAACAATGCCGGTCGTCACGTCCTCGGTGGTCGGCGTCTTGACCGCATGCTCGACGGCGCCGTCGGCGAGCAGCACCGCGTCGGTATTCGTCCCCCCGACATCAATGCCTATGCGACGCAGCGGTGGCGGCATGCGAACCCTTTCACGCTTCATGTTGACGCAGCAAACGAGTCAGTTCGCCGATATCCGGCCATTCCTCGCAACGATCGACGGCGCGCTCCATTTCGCCGGCGCCCCTCGCGGTCAGCACGATTTCGGCGAGTTCGCGGAATTTGGCACGGATCTCTTCCTCGGCGAAGGGCTGCTGAAAATCGCCGCGATGGCTGTCGCGGGACTGCGTGCTCTGCCTTCCGTCGGTCAGCGTCACGGTGACACGCGCCGGCCGCAACCGCGGCGCCGCCGCACTCATCGCCGGGTCCTCGCTGATGTGAACCCGGCGGCGCAGGGTGGCGACCGCGGGGTCCTGCAACGAGCTGTCGTCGAGCGCCGAGAACCCCGCATTGCCGCGCACGGCCATCACGGCAGCGGTGTGCGGCAGCGAATATTTCGAGGCAAAATAATTGGCCGGCTCAGGGTTGCACATCACCGAGGCAAAGCGGTAGGTCGCGACCTCGATGCGCTCGATCTGATCGGGATTCGGGCGCAGTTCCGCCAATGCCGCGGCGAGGCAATCGAGCGCCGGGTGGATCGGGTTGCAGCACGCGTAGAGCCGGAAATAATTGCGGGTGATGTGCCAGGTCTCACCGAGTTCGTCCGTCACATAGTCGGGGGTAAAGCCGTCGCCGACGAGATTGCCGAGCGCCTCTTCGATCGCGTCGGGCTGCGCCGCGAACCCGGCGAGCGCCAGTTCCGGCGCCAGTGCCGCGGCAAACCCGCTCATACCACCGGCGACGTTTAGTGTCGTGGCGCCCGCCACTGCGTTCGTGTAGCTCGGCGTCACCATCAGCACCGTGGCGATCCGCATCGCCAGGCTGATCCCGGCGGCGTCGAGACCGCGCAGTCGCGCCCCGGCCGCGGCGGCGGCCAGCAATGACACCTGGCCGTTTTGGTGGGCCAACGGGCGCGGCGTGAACCCGCCGGCGATGCGCGCCGCGACATCGTAGCCGAGCACGAAGGCCGTCAGCATTTCGCGGCCCGTACTCCGGGTCTGCTCGCCGACCGCCAACACCCCGGGCAACACCTGCATCGCCGCCTGGCCCGACACAAAACGCAGCCCCTCGCACAATTCGATCGACCGCCCGGCAATACCGTTCAGCAAGGCCGCGGTGCGCGGGTCGGCGCCGGGCCAGCCGCCGGCGTAGATTGTGGCGCCGGTCCCGGCGCCGGCCGACAGCTGCCGCCGCAACCGCACCACCTCGGGCCGCTCCGACCCGGCGAGGATCACCCCGAGCGTGTCGAGCACCACCAGCTTGGCATGATGCTGGACCCCCTCGGGCACATCCTCCCAACGCGTCTCGGCGACGAATTGCGCCAGCGTCTCGATCTCTCGGCCCATCGGTGCGGAACTCCTCGCGGTGCCAGGCGCGGCGATGGTAGCTTCGCCCGGCCCGCGGCGTCACGCATTGGAGAAGGAACAGAGAGATGGCCGTTGTCGAGACCGAGCGTTTGGGACAGATCCTCGTCGTGCGGATGAACCGGCCCGAGCGGCTCAACGCGCTGAACCACGAGATGCGCAGCCAGCTCGCCGAGACCTGGACCGAGTTCCGTCATTCGAGCGAGCTCGAAGTCGCGATCTTTACCGGGACCGGCCGCGGTTTTTGCGCCGGCGAGGACATGCGGGAGTCGCTAGCCGCCGGCCGGCCGGGCGGGAGCCGGCCCGACATCGAAGACCCGTTCATGACCGGGGCGCTCGAAAAGCCGGTCATCGCCGCGGTCAACGGCTATGCGATGGGCGGCGGTTTTATGCTGGTCGAACGCACCGATCTGCGCGTTGCGACAAAAGGTGCTGTGTTCGAGGTATCCGAGGCGAAGCGCTGGCTGGTCGGCGGCTACAATCACGGGCATGTCGCCAACCTGCCCTACCCGATCGCAATGGAGATGGCGCTGGGCTTTCGCTTCACAGCCGAGCGCTTTTACGAAATCGGCTTTCTGAACCGCCTCGTCGAGCCCGACCAGCTGATCCCGAGCGCCGTCGCGATGGCCGAGCATTTGTTGACCCTGCCGCCGGCCTCGCGGGTCAACACCGTCCACATGATGCGCCAGATGCGGCCCATGCCGTCGCCCGAGCAACAGCGTCTGGCAAAGGCCCTGCACGAGCACGGCGCCAAAAGCGACCTGATCGAATCGCGCGCCGCCTTCGCCGAAAAGCGCCCGCCCAATTTCAAGGGCTGGGACGATCCCGAAGACCGCTTCCGCCTGCCGACGATCGATATGGTGAAGGGCTGATCACGCCATTCGTCATCCCGGCGCAGGCCGGGACCCACCGATCCACAATTCGCGATGTTTCCAAGATTGTGCCCAACGGTGATGCGATCTTCGAACAGGACCGCAGTGGAATTATGGATACCGGCCTTCGCCGGTATGACAATGAGGCGATGAAATGACTAAACAGGATAGCGGCCCGCTCGCGGGGCTCAAGGTGCTCGACCTGACCGAGCACATGGCGGGGCCGTTTTGCACGATGATCCTCGCCGATATGGGCGCGGAGGTCGTCAAGCTCGAACGGCCGGGCAAAGGGGATTCGGTGCGCGCCTGGGGCGACGGCAGCGAGCGCAACCCGTATTTCCGCTACATCAACCGCAACAAGAAGGGCATCACCCTCGACTACAAAACCCCCGAGGGGAAGGCGCTGTTCCTGCGCCTTGTCGAAAGCATCGACATATTGGTCGAGAACTACCGGCCGAACGTGATGCCGCGCGCCGGGCTCGGGTTTGAGGATCTGCATGCGCTCAACCCGCGGCTCGTCTACGCCCAGCTCTCGGGGCTCGGCTATGACGGGCCCTCTGCCGGGCGCGGCGGCTTCGACCTGATCGCACAGGGGATGGGGGGCATCATGCATGTGACCGGCGAGACCGACGGCCCGCCGACCTCCGTGGGGTTGCCGATCTGCGACCTCGGCACCGGCATGTGGGCGGTGCAGGGCATCCTCGCCGCACTCTACGAACGCGAGCGGACCGGCACGGGCCGGCTCGTCGAATGCTCATTGCTGGAGACCGCGATCGGTTTCAGCTCGTGGACCTCGGCGCAATGGCTCGCCGACCACGAGGAGCCGACCCGCCAGGGTTCGCGCCACCGCCAGAACGCACCCTACCAACGGATGAAGACCAAGGACGGGTATCTGATGATCGGCGCTGCTGGCGAGGCGATCTGGCAGCGCTGTGCCGCCGCCCTCGGCCATCCCGAATGGCGCCGAGACCCACGCTTTGCGACCAACCAGCAGCGCATGCAAAACCGCGCCGCACTCGAAGCCGCCATGGAAGACGTGTTCGCCACCGGCACGACCGATCACTGGATCGCAGTTTTGGAAGCCGCTGGCGTGCCGTGCGGCCCGGTCTACAACTATCGGCAGATGTTCGCCGATCCGCAGGTAGAGCACCGCAGGCTCGTTCAATACGCGAGCGACCCGGAATTGGGCAAGGTCGCGCACATCCGCACGCCGATCAAAATCGGCGAGGCCATCCGCGTCCGCACCGTCGCCCCCAAGCTCGGCCAGCACAACGCCGAAATCTTCGGCCGCCTCGGCGTCGGCGAGGCCGATCTCGCCGCCCTTCGCGAGCAAGGCGTGGTATGATCCCGCTACGCAGGGTTATTTACGGTACCTGAGGCGCGGGGCATGGCCCGTGGTTTTCATTCTCGGGAACGGTCGGTTATGCTTTCAATATCCGTTCCCAACGGGGCGGGCCGATTTCAGGCGCGGCCGTTACTCGGGCGGCGGGAAAGCGCTGGTTACCTGACCAGGGGCGGCTGTGGTGAAGTGGTTGACGGGGCTCTCCACCCCATCGCTCTGCCCACCCGACCCCATCGACGTCACCTCGTAGTAATAGGTGGTGTCAGGTCTCAGATCGAGCATGCGCACCCGAAAGATCGTCTCCGCGTGGCCGCGGTTGAGCCTGATGTGCGATTTCGCGGTCTGGCTTAGATCCTTGGGATCCATCCCATAGTGTATGACGGCGAAATGATCGTCGTCGCCCCCCGGGTTGGTGCTGGTCCATCTGATGATGGCGAGGTCGTCGTGAGCAATTTCGAGCGCCGGCGCCTTGGTGATCTCAACGTGCTCTGCCTTCTTCTGCGGAGGAGGGTTCTGAGCGCCGATTGGACTGGAGCAGAGCAGGCTGCCGGCGGCGGCGATGATCGCCAGTTTCACCAGCAGTCTATGCATCGAACAGACCATAGCTATTCCCTTGGGGAGTAGGGGGGCCGCGCGCGGCCCCCATACAAGTCCCGGTCCGTCCTATGGGATCTTCATCGTGGGCAGCGGCGGGACACCGCAGATATCCGTTGCGCACGGGAATTGCGCAAGGTTCCAGGTGGGGATGAGATAGGCATTGCCCTGGTTCGATGCGGTCTCGCCCGGCGTGGTGGTCGAGCACTGACCGGTAAAGGTATCGATGTTCTTGTAGGTGCTGACAGTCGGGTTGGCCGGGTTATAGCCGTCCGTCAAGGTTTCCAGGAACGCGACGATCTGGTTCTCCTCGGTATCGGTCAAGCCGAGGGCGCCGGTCGTCATGTCGATGTTGTTCTTGACCTCGGGTTGCGGCCAGCACGTCACCCTTTCCACTGTTCCGGCCGGGCAGTGCCCCGAGGTAACGGCGAATGCATACGTTTTGTTCCCGTTGGGGTTCGGCACCGAGTCGCGCGTGTTATAGAAGTGCACCAGTTGCTTCAGGCTCTTGATGTAGCCGTTGTGAAAGAACTCCTTCTGGAAGTACGGGACCGGCTTGCCGTTCGCTGCCTGGCCGGCCTCGGTGGTGGGGCACTGCGGCGGGGTCAGCGCCACATCGCGCGCCGTCATCACCTGCATTTGGCCATCCGCCGTCGGCGCCAGCGACAGCCACTCCGGCTGGTTGGGATCGGGGAAGCTTTGCGGGCCGCTCCTGAGGAAATTGCCGAGCCCCAAATCTCGGTAGCGCAAGCCGTCGGGATTGGGGGTAAACCCGACGCCATCCGCTCTGCTCTCATAGAACAGGGAAATTCTGGGATTAAGCGGCAGACCCTCATTGGCGAAGCCGTGGCAGGTGAAAAGAGGTTCTACGCTGGCAGTGTTGCCGGTGTCGGTCTGACCTGGGGTCAGGGTGGTGGATCTGCCGTCGACGTGGCAGGAATTGCAGTTGCCTTTGCCGTTGAACAGCTTGTACCCGGCCATCTCGTCGGCGGTAAGCGTGACCCCTGCGGTGCCCTTCAAGTACCAATCGAATTTCGAGTTGAACGGGCTGATATCCTTTGACCGTTCGAGGAATGAAAGCGACTGCCCCCAGTGATCATAAATATTGGTTGCCTTGGTGCGGTCGACCGCGCTCAGCGCCACCGGCGTGATGTTGGTGCCGAACGCCCCTTGCGGGGTGGAGCAGACCTGCTCGGTGTTGGAGGGCCAATTGATGTCGAAATCCGCCCCCCAAACCAGCTCGAACAGCGGTCGGTACACCGCCTGGGATAGCTTCCACGCGATGCAAGCAATGTCAGGGCTACCCATTTCCAGCGGATCGACCGGCGGCCCCTGTGCCTGTTCGGCGTCGGGGGCCTGCAGCTTCATCCCGGTTGCACGCCCATCCCAGAAGTTTCCGCCGAAGAACAGGCCCTGTGTAGTATTGTAGTTGAGCACCGGGAACGTGTGCGAATACGTGTACCGCTGCGCAGTCCGCTTGGCGGCTCGATAATGATAGGATCCGGGATAGGCGACCATCGTCAGATTGACGGACGGGATCGGTCCGCTAAAGGCGGCGTAGGGCATGTGGCAAAAAGCACAAGCCGTGTTGCGGAACGGGGATATGTTCTCGTCGAAATTCAATAGCCCACCCAGTATCCGCTGTGCGTCATATCCGTTAGGAACAAGTATTGGTGGGTTACCCGAATAAGTCGGCGTCGGCGTCAATGCTTGCCACTCGGCGAAGTAGCGATTGAAGACGGTTTGAACCTCGCGCCGAACCCGCGATATCTCCGAATCCAAATTGGCCGGGAGAATGCCGGACGGATAGGGGTTGTAGGATAGCGGGGTCTGCGCATGCACCCCGGTGGAGCCGGCGAGAGGGACGCTCAGGATCCCCAGCGCCGTGGCGAAAGCCGCTCTTAGGAGTGTCCATGTGTCTCGACGCATCGGTGTTCCCTCCTCGGCTCGGACGTAACGATCGTGGCTGATTTCAGGCACCCACTGCCGCGGCCCCAATTCAGAGAGATTTTAGTTAAATTTTACTGTCACCTCCGACACCGGCCCAGGTCCCCCGCTTCATGGCGTCACTTCCCGCTTTTGGGGATACGCCTCCGATTAGGTTAACGTGATAGCAAGGTTCGGTTCGGACCCGAAACCCCACAAAAGCCATTTTTTGGTAAATTTTTGTGTTGCGTTTGTAACCGGATGTAAAAATTTAGCCGAAACATGGGGATAGATCGTCAACAGATCGTCAGCTGGTCGGATGCACGACGATAGGTTGGCATGTTAAGGTTACTAGCTGGATTTTGCGAAGAGGGAGGGAAACGATGCGCCTATCGATAAAACTCACCATCGCAATGTCGCTTGTCGCCGGTATTTTCTACGTCCCCGTCGGGAGCGCGGTGGCCGACCAGATCGCCTTTGCGGTGGATGATACCGAAAACCTTTTCAGCGTCGACCTGACAACAGCCACTGCAACGCCGATCGGTTATACAGGGCAGTTTTTGGAAGGCTTGGCGATCTCGCCCACGGGCAGCCTGTTTGGAACGGATTACCTTGGAAACCTCTATTCCGTCAACAAGACCACCGGTGCGACGACGCTGATTGGCTATACCGGCTTGGGCGACATCGAGGGCCTGGGCTTCCGGGGCGCAACCCTGATAGGCACCGACTTCAGCAACCTGGGCGGCCCGACGACCGTGTCTGCGATCAACACAACGACTGCCGCACCCACGACGATCACCAGCTTTTCGCAGGGTCCAGTGCGCGCGATGGCCTTGCTGAACACGAACACGATCGACGTCGCCAGTGATACGCCCGTCTCCCAATCTCTGGTGCAGGTCAATCTGCTGACAGGCACCAACCTGAATTTGGGTCAGCTGCCCAGTAATGGTTCGGCTGTTACGGGCACGGATCTTATCTCGGCACTCAATTTCGGGACGGACGGGATGCTCTATGCACTCGACGCTCTCGGTAACGAGTTCACCATCAGCAGCAATGGAGCGGGCACCCTGATCGGCAATACCGGCAATCAGGATTGGCTCGATCTCGCCATGGCCTCGTTCGCCTTCCCCGCCGCCGCCGACCCCCCCGGCGACCCCCCTGCGGCCGCGCCTGAGCCCAGCAGCATGGCCGTGCTGCTGATAGCGGCCCTCGGCCTGATCGGCGTTCGCGCATGGCGGAAGTCAGGGGGGTCGACGCAAAGTTAGGCGGCGCCGCAAATCAATCACTGAAGCCGCCACTATCGCTTCTATTTTTTCGGCTTACACACGAACGTCGCGCGCCCGGGCAGCAGCAGCGGGCAGTTGTCAAGCCTCCAGTCGGTATCGACGCGGGCGGCAGCAGTGTTCGGCGCGCATTCGTCCTGCGCCGCCTTTTGTACCGTGTCGCGCGAACTGGCGAGCGGGTCGTAGCAGATCGCCACCCGCGGCCCCGCGTCCTTGACACCGGCGGCGGGCGACTGCGGATAAGTCGCGTAGGGGTCGAGCGCCGAGCAGCCGGCCAGTCCCGCGGTCGCGGCAAGGGCCAATGCCGCCGCGGCCCTCATGGTCATGCGGCAAGCGCGTGTTCGAGAAAGGCGGCGCACCCCATCAGCCGCGCGTCGTCGCCGATACGGCCGACCAATTGCACCCCAGTCGGCAGGCCGCTCGCGCCCCAGCGCGCCGGCAGGGCGGCGCACGGCGTGCCGAGCAGGGTCCACATCCGGTTGAACACCGGGTTGCCGGTATAGCCGAGCCCGGCCGGCGCCTCGCCGGGTGCTGCCGGCGCCAGAACCGCGTCGCAGCCGCCGAAGAATTGCGCCAGAGCGCCGCGCGCCGCACCGGCCGAGGCGAGGGCCGCGTCATAGTCCTCCGCGCCGACCGCCATCCCGGCATCGAGCAATTGGGCGAGCCGCGGCGACAATTCGGCGCTGTGCCGGATGCGTTCATCGGCGAGCGCGCGGCAGGTCTCGAAGCCCATGATCTTGTCCTGGGCCTCGGTCAAACCGTGATGTTCGGGGGCGATCGCCAGCTCTTCGACCGTGGCGCCGGCGCGCTCGAGTGCGGCGCGCGCGATGTCGAGCGCGGCGGCGGTCGCCGGTTCGGCCTCGTCCCACATCGGCGTGCGGTAGAGCCCGAAATGCGGCGCCAGAACCGGCAGCGGCAGGTGGCGCAAATCCGGCCGCTCGGTCAGCACGCCGGCAAAAAACGCCGTGTCGTCGACGTTGCGGGCATAAACCCCGATCGTGTCGAGACTGTCGGAGAGCGGCTTGACCCCGGCGCGGCTGATCAGCCCAAAACTCGGCTTGTAGCCGATAACGCCGCAAAACGAGGCCGGGCGGATCACCGAGCCCGCGGTCTGCGTGCCAAAGCCGAGCGGCACCATGCCGTCGGCGACCGCCGCGGCCGAGCCGCTCGACGAGCCGCCGGGGGTGTGCGCCGGGTTGTGCGGGTTTGCGGTCCGGCCAGGGGTGAAGGTCGCGAATTCGGTGGTGACGGTCTTGCCGAGCACGATCGCACCCGCGGCGCGGGCGAGCGCCACGCACGCGGCGTCCGCCGCCGGCCGATGGCCGTGATAGATCGGTGAGCCATAGGCGGTCGGCATATCGAAGGTGTCGATCAGGTCCTTGACCGCGATCGGGACCCCGTGCAGCGGCCCGCGCGGCGCCTCGCGGTCGCGGCTCCGTGCCTCGGCCAGCGCCCGGTCGCGATCGAGATACTGCCACGCTCCCACGACATCCTCGCGCGCTTCGATCCGGGCGAGACAGGATGCCATCAACGCCTCGGCGGTCAATCGGCGCTCGGCGATCTGCCGAGCAGCCTCGCGGGCGGGCAACAAGCGCGGATCGGTCATAGCGATTTCCATTTTCCAATCGATCGCGGCCCGGCGGTCTTACCCGCAGCGCCAAAAGCATTCCGGCGTCAAGACACCTGCGGCTTCACTTCCTGCATGAAGCAATCCATCGAGGTCAGGAGCTGGTCTAGACTGTGAAGACCTTGAAAGTTGATCTGGAAGGCGTCGACGCCTGCCTCCTCCCGATAGCGCGACAGATCCCCGGCGATTTCGGCGGGCGCGCCGTGTCCGACCGGGCGCGCGGCGCCCCCAGGCGCGACGTTTCCGGTGATCGCGCTGAACTCCACGCGAAAGCTCATCCGCGTCGCCGGAGGCTCTTGCCGACCGGTCCGCTCGCAGGCGGCGCGCAGCGATGCCCGGCGCTCGATCAGATCGGCAAGCGATGTGGGCGTCGGTTGCCAGACTGCGGCAAACCGCGCGGCGCGCCGCAGCGCCGCGTCGCTCAAACCGCCGATCCAGACCGGAGGGTGCGGCTGCTGCAGCGGTTTGGGGCTGACGTACATGTCGGAGAAAGCAAAGAATTTGCCGGCAAACGAGACCGCCCCCGGCGCCCAGCAGGCCTGCCAAATGCGAAGATATTCGGTCGTACGCGCGCCGCGCTCGTGAAACGGCACGCCCAGTGCTTTGAATTCGGCTTCGTTCCAGCCCGCCCCGACACCCGCGATCAGCCGCCCGCCCGACATTTGATCGATCGTCGCCAACATCTTGGCGCTGGCGATCGGGTTGCGGTAGGGCATGATCAGCACCGACACGCCGAGGCCGATGCGGGTCGTGTTTGCGGCGATGAACGACAGCGCGATCAACGGATCGTACGTGTTGGTCCATGGAGCCGATCGCGGTGATCGGTCAACGATGATGTGATCATTGACGAATATGGCGTCAAACCCCAAGGCTTCCGCCTTGGCCGCCGTCGCGACGATGCCTTCGGGCGTTGCCTCAAATCCAAGATAATCGGCGTTGGGGCAGCGGCAAGAAAACCGAACAGTCATGATCCCTCCCGATGGCGTCGTCCCGCCCGGCGATAAAATGCCCGCTTTCGCGGCGAGGGCCAGATTTTAATCGAGAACCTTGTTGGCGAGGGCGATCGTGCGGGGTGCCGTCGACTGGTCGACAAATGGCGCGGTGGAGGAGCGGCGACGCAAGGCGCTGCGGGCGCTTATAACACCGGGTCCGGGTGCGACGCCGCCTCCGGGCCGTTTGGTTGTATCGGAGAGCATTCTTGGCCCAGCCGCCTGACGAGCACGACCAGGACCACGACCAATCGCGATCGCGCGCGCTGATCGGCCTTTTGATCGTGGCCGTATTGGTCGTCGCCGCCGTCTATCTGGTGAACGCGTTGCGCAAGGAATCAAATCTCGAAGACTGCCTGATGTCCGGGCGGTCGAACTGCGCGCCGATCGAAGTGCCGGCCGCCAACAGGTAGACCGCCTACTGGTAGGCCAGCCCGGCCGCGATCTCTGCTACACTCGCCCCCTCAACGGCGGACGGAGGGGCGAGATGGTCGAGATCCCGGCGCGCAAGGGCAAGGCCACGCATCTGCGCCGCGGCCAAATCGTCAAAGTAATCAACACGGCGGGCCAGCAGGTCGTCGACACTTGGGCGTTCAATTCCGCCGATGTGCGCGAATTCATGTCGATGGAGCACAGCCGCGTCGCGATCGGGCATATCCTCCCGGCGGTCGGCGACGCGCTCGTCACGAACCGCAGGCGCCCGATCCTGACCCTGGTCGAAGACACCTCGGGCGGCATCCACGACACCCTGTTCGCCGCCTGCGATCGCTGGCGTTACGAGCTTCTCGGCTGCGAGGGCCATCACGAAAACTGCACCGACAATCTCGCCGCCGGTCTCGCCGAGCTCGGGCTGGCACCGCCGGAGACGCCGGCCCCGCTCAATTTGTTCATGAACATCCCGGTAGTCGACGGCAACCGGGTCGAGGTGCGGCCGCCGGTCAGCACCCCGAGGAGCCACGTCTCGCTGCGCGCCGAGATGCACTGTGTCGTCGCTTTCTCCGCCTGCCCGCAGGACATGCTGCCGGTCAACGGGCTCGCGATGCAGCCGACCCACGCCCATTTCGAGATCCTGGGATAACCGCCGCGAGCGCGCCCGAGGGAGCCTCTGGATGAAGCCGATACCGCTCGGGGCCAAGGGCTCGTTCACGTTGCTCGTCCAGCAGGAGCATTTGGCGAACCGGTTCAAGGACGCGACCCTGCCGCCGGTGCTGGCGACCCCGGTCATGATCATGGTCATGGAAAACGCCGCGCTCAACGCGATCCGCGGCTTTCTCGATGCGGGCGAGAGCGCCGTCGGCACAGCGGTCGATGTCCGCCACCTAGCGGCGACGCCGGCAGGGCGGCGGGTTACCGGCGAGGCCGAGGTGACCAAGGTCGAGGGCAGGCGCATCGAATTTACGGTGCGCGCCGCCGAAGGCGAGAAGCAGATTGGGATCGGCTCGCATTCCCGGGTGGTCATCGACGCCGCCAAATTCGCCGAACGGCTGCAATGAGCAGCGCCACCGGCGATATCGACGCGGATCGAAGTGGAGCTTGCAGATGAACCAATCGGCTTTCGACGCGCTTGCCGGCTGGGTGACGCGCGCGGGGCTGAGCGGCCGCGCCGAGAGCGAGCTGATGGCGGGCTTCTGCCGACGCATTGTCGATGCGGGGGTGCCCCTAACCCGTGCCATGGTCATTCTCGACACGCTGCACCCGATCTATGAGGGTCGCGTCTTTCGCTGGCGCGCCGACCTGCCGGATGATGTCGAGGCGGTCGATTATGGGCGCACCAACGAAGGCGAAGCCGCCGAAAACTGGCGCCGCAGCCCGTTTTTCCACCTGCTGCAATCAGGCGAGGAGGCACTGCGGCGCCGCTTGATTGCCGGCGATCCAACGGACTTTATGGCAGTCGAACAATTGCGCGACGAGGGGATGACCGATTACCTGGCGCTGGTCCATCGTTTTGCCGCCGAAGGGGTCATCGGCGAGATGGACTGCATCTATTCATCGTGGGTGACTGATGCCGGGGAGGGCTTTGACGACCGCGCGGTCGCCGCCCTCGAAGAGATTGCCCCGTTTCTCAAGCTCGCGCTCAAATCGGCGGCGCTGGCGCGCATGGCCGCGACCCTCGCCGAAACCTATCTCGGCCGCGACCCGGGCCGGCGGGTGATGAGCGGCCGCATTGCGCGCGGCGTCGCCGAGAAGATTGGTGCTGTGCTTTGGATGAGCGACCTGCACGGCTATACCCAAATCAGCGACAGCGCGCCGCCCGAGCAGATCATCCCGTTCCTCAACGACTATGCCGATGTCGTCGTCTCGGCGGTGCACGGCCAAGGCGGCGACGTGCTGAAGCTGATCGGCGACGGAACGCTCGCGATCTTTGCCAGCGAGGACCGCGAGCGCGCCTGTCTTGCCGCGCTCGGCGCGGCGGCGCGGGTGCGCGGCGCTGCTGCCGCACTCAACCGCAACCGTGCTGCCGCCGGCCTGCCGACCGCCGACATCTATCTCGCGCTGCATGTCGGCGAGGTTTTCTACGGCAATGTCGGCAGCAAGGACCGCCTCGACTTTACCGTGGTCGGGCCGGCCGTCAACGAGGTCAGCCGGATTTTGGCGATGAGCCGGTCGGTCGAGCAGGACGTATTGCTGTCGGCGGGCTTTGCCGCTGCGCTCGATGCGCGAACGCGGCGGCGTTTGGTTTCGGTCGGGCGCTACGCCTTGCGCGGGGTTGCCCGGCCGCAGGAGCTGTTCACCCCCGAACCCGGTTTCGATGGTTCGCTGCCAGTCCTGTAAATCCCCTCGGCAGACCCGATATCACACTCGGCACGGCGGCGCCCGTGCTATTTATCGTTGGAACGTCAGTGAGGGGATCATGATCCACCATCTATCCATCGCCGCGCGCGACCCGCAGCACGTCGCCGGCGTCCTGGCGGAGTTCATGGGCGGTGTCGCGGTGCCGTTTCCGCCCAATCCGGGCAGCTTCTTTGCGCTCCAACTCGACGAGCACGGCTCGGGGGTCGAGGTCTATCCGGCCGGGACCGAGTTGCAGCCGGGCGGCAGCGACGGCGGTGGCTTTGTCAAGAAGCCGGCGGGCGAGCGTGGCTTCGGCCCGACCCATTTCGCCCTCAGCGTCACCGCCGATGCCGATGCCGTCGAAGCGATCGCCGAGCGCGAGGACTGGCAATGCCACCGCTGCAACCGTGGCCCGTTTCATGTGATCGAGGTGTGGATCGAAAACGAGTCGATGGTCGAGATCCTGCCGCCGGAATACGCCGCCGAATACCTCGCCTTTACCAACCCCGCCAAGGTCGCCGCGTCGATGGCGGCGGCGCCGGCACGCGCCTCGCGCCAGCGCGCGGCATAACTCCCGGCCGGCGCAGCGGACCCAGACCCGCGCCCGCACATTTCTGTTCGGGCTACATTGCCCCGGCAGCAGGCTAAGCGGCAGCAGGTTAATACGTTTCGCGCGGCAGGTTGAGGTGCGGGAAGGCGCTGTGGACGTGTGGCTGTGCCACTTGGCGCGCCGGCCGGATGTAGGATTTGTCGAGCTCGTGATAGCCGGTGACGCCGAGCAATGACAGGCAGATGCGGATCTCGTCTTCCAGGATCTCGAAGAGTCGCACCACGCCCTCCGCCCCGGCGGCGGCGAGACCGTAGACGTAGAGCCGGCCGCAGGCGACCGCGTCGGCGCCGAGGATCAGCGCCTTGACGACATCGGTGCCGCGGCTCATGCCGCCGTCGACGAGGATGCGCGCCCGCCCGCCGACCGCCTCGACGATTTCGGGCAATACGTCGATCGAGCCGACGCCTTGGTCGAGCTGGCGCCCGCCGTGGTTCGACACATAGACGCAATCGACCCCGTGCTCGAGCGCCAACTTGGTGTCCTCGGCGGTGGCGATGCCCTTCAGGATCAGCGGGATGTCAAAATTCTTTTTGATCCGGTCGATGTCGCGCCAGTTGAACTGAGCCTGGTAGATGCGGGCATCGCTGGGGCGGACGCGGCGGCGCAGGTGGCGCTTGGCGATGTCGCGTTCGCGCCGGCTGTAGCTGTCGGTGTCGACGGTCAGGCAGAAGGCGTCGTAGCCCTTGTCAGTGGCACGGCGGACATGGTCGTCGACCCACTCGGCATCGCCGCGCACGTAAAGCTGAAAGATCTTGAAGCCGTCGCCGGAAGCCTTTGCGGTCTCGTCCAAACCGGGATGCGACACCGAGGAGAGGATCATGCCGTTGCCAAACTCGCGCGTCGCCGCGGCGACGGTGGCCCCGCCGCCCGGCTCGAACACTTCGAGCGACCCGACCGGCGCGCACAAGACCGGGATGCGAAGCGTCTTGCCGAACAGGGTGCGGCTGCAATCGATCTTCGACACATCGCGCAATACCCGCGGCCGGAAGCCGATCGCATCGAGCGCCAGCCGGTTGCGCGCCAGCGTCGACTCGGTTTCGGAGCCGCCGATCAGATAATCCCAATTGTTGCGATCGAGATTGGTGCGCGCCTGGGTGACGAATTCATGGAGGTTCTGAAAACGGCTCTCGATGTTGTCGTCGGGCATGAGCGTTCCTGTCGCGCAGCGATTGGCGCGCCAGCCTAAGCGAGGTATCCTGACGGAGCAACCGTGACGGCTCTCGTCGAGCCAATCGGCATCACTCCTCGGTGCCTGTCTCGCGCCTGCAGCCGCCTTGTGTAATGTTGGTAAGCTATGCCCGGCAGCGACAGTCTCACCCAGATGTTGTTTGCCAGGGCCCAGGCCCTTGGCCATATTCGGCTTGCCCGAGGTGTCGTTGGGAAGACAAGTATTGTTGCAGGGATCGTCTTCTTGGTGCTTGGCGGTGTGGCGTGGCGTATGCCGACTGATGTGTTGTTTACTTTCGGTGTGATACTATTGCTCGGGTTTTTTGCGTACATTGCCGCCATGCTATGGTTTGCACACCGGCATCCGGAACAGGCCCTCTTGGAGGGTGCCGAAATTATCCAATATCGGCAGCAAGAGATGGCGGCAAAGGGCGTTACCGAATTACCGAGGTCGCCTTCGACTGTGCCCCCGCCGGTAGCGCCGGAGATCCTGGAGGAAAGATGAGCCACCGGATTTACTACATAGGAATTCGATGGGAACCATATCCCGCAGTTCTCCAAGTTGAAACCGTCGACAGGGTGCTGGCGCCTTTCGGCGATTGGATCAGACTGAACGGACTGACCTGGTTTCTTTCGACAAGCAACTTGTCAGCGCAGATATATGAGAACCTACGTGTCGCCCTAACGTCGGCTGAGCACATTCTTGTCATTGCGCTCGATCCGACCGATCGATTTGGTTGGGCGCCTCAATGGATTTGGGATTGGATTGATAGCCAACGGAAAGAGCCACCGAAAACGTTAGCCGGAATCCTCGGCCAGGCGCCGACGGCGATTGGCATCGGCGGCCAGCAGCCGTCAAGGAGCGGGATTGCCCCGCAAAGCTCTCTTGGCGGTGGCATCCTAGGTGCAAAGCGGTCGGGACCTTAGACGCGGTCTCAAGGCCCGAATGATTGACTTCGCCTCGGAACGGGCTTGCGCGATAATTAACTGGTCGGCTGGAGATTTGCCAATCGGGAGTGCGGGTCCTACCATTGGCGATCCGTCAGGTTGGCGGCGTTTTGAGCTTGGGCATGATCGTCCGGTGTCGCTACGATGACTTGTCGCTTGCTGCCGGCGACCAAATGCTTGTGTGCTTGCCGGCGGCTTTTCGCCAACCGGACGCGACAATCCCGCGCAAGAGGAGACGCAATATGCCCCGCATCCTGACCCCCGCCACCCATTCCGAGGAAACCCTGCAGATCGCCTATGACCTGCTGTCGCCCGGCTGGGAACTCGCCATGGCCCCGCACGGCCGGCCGGAGTTTTTCGACCTGCTGAAAGATACCGAATACTATATCGGCGGCGGGCAATTCCCGCACGGCCCCGACTTTTACCAGCGTGCGCCCAAGCTGCGCATCATCCAGACCTTGAGTGCCGGCTACAACACCTATGACCTCGACGCGGCGCGGGCGGCGGGGGTGCCGATCTGCAACAACGGCGGCGCCAATTCAACCGCCGTCGCCGAACACGCGATGATGTTGATGCTGGCGGTCAGCCGCAAGTTGATCTGGCAGCACGAAGGCGTCTCTTCCGGACGCTGGCGCGGCAACGACTTCAACGCGGCCAAGCTCTACGAACTGGAAGACAAGACCCTGGGGATCATCGGCCTCGGCAATATCGGCAAAAAGGTCGCGCGCCGTGCCAAAGCCTTCGACATGCAGATCAAGTATTACGACATCAACCGGTTGACCACCGATCAGGAGGACGCGCTTGGCGTGCGGTTCGCGCTGTTCACCGAACTGCTCAAGATATCCGACATCGTCACCCTGCACGTGCCGCTCGACAAATCGACGCACAATCTGATTGGCGGGCGCGAGCTGGCGATGATGAAGCCGACCGCGATCCTGATCAACACCTGCCGCGGCCCGGTGGTTGACGAAAAGGCGCTCTACGATGCGCTGAGGGACGAGAAGATCCTGGGCGCCGGGCTCGACGTCATGGTCGAGGAGCCGCCCAAGCCCGACCACGACCTCTTCACCTTGAAAAACATCACCTTCAGCCCGCACGGCGCCGGGCCGACCTGGGACAATCATTGGAAGCGCTGGCGCAACGCCTTCGACAATTTCGAGCGCGTCGCCCGCGGCCAAAAGCCGTTCTGGATTGTCCCCGAACTGCGCGACTAGCGGCCGGAACCGGACGCTCGGCTTCCGCTCTCGTCATGCCCGGTCTGCGGCC
>Ga0210390_10000839_pt1 | contig 31243 bp, 24 predicted proteins | sample IncBWH11OmetaG_FD_161050 | JGI IMG/M metagenome (GOLD analysis project Ga0210390, IMG submission 161050) | Forest soil microbial communities from Barre Woods Harvard Forest LTER site, Petersham, Massachusetts, United States - Inc-BW-H-11-O ...
GCCGGCACCAGCAGGGTGATCGGCGGCGTAAACGGAGACGATTGAATGCCCTCGATACGGACACCCTCCAGCCGATGCCGGTGCATCTTGTTCTTGTAGATCGCCACCACCAGGAGAGCTAAGTTGATCAGGTTCGAGATCAAGTAGAAAACGAAAAAGGTGTCGTTCGAAATAGTCAGGAAGCGCAGCATCAGGATTTTCCCGCAGTTGCGGCTGTGACTTTGCCCGGCGCCGCAAAGTGCTCCCGAACGATAGCTGCGACATTCTCGACGTCACCCGCTCCATGCGCCCGATTGACAATGTTCCCCAATCGATCCAAGGCCGCGTCCAGAGAACCACAGCGCTCCAGTTCCGAAAGGAAGGCCTGCAAGGCGTAATTGTCCTGTGTAGCCACAACCTTTTCGAGAATGTCCTCTTTTCCCTGGTGCATGCGGGCCAGCGTCCACGCGGCCCTTTGCCGGACGTGGCGGTTCAGGTCACACAACGCGCGCAAGAGCACGTAAATCTTTCCAGGATGATCGAGCGAGCTCAGGGCAATCACCGCGCGCAGACGAACAAACCACTCCGCATCGAGCACCAAGGTCGACAGCACGGGAAAGGAAATGTCAGGCCGCACCTTGGCCAGTGCCCGGGCCGCCGACGCACGAACCTCGGGAAGAGCATCGGCGGCCAGTATGAGTAACTCGTCGCCCAGGCTCGGATCGGCGAGTTCCCCCAGAACTCGCGCAATCAGCTCGCGCGTCCGCCCGGTCGTGCGATTCAAGTGGGGCAGTAAAATTTCCGGCGCTTCGCGACAACAATTCATCAGTGCATTCTTTAAAGTATGTTCAGGAACCTCGAGCTGGCCGGCCGCGAAAATATTCAGAAGAGGAGCCGCAGCCTGGGGAAGCGCAATTCGACCCAGCCCACGAACCGCGGCGATGCGCGTTTCTTCCGAAGGAGATTCCAGAGCCTCAACCAGTGCTGGCACGGCTTCCGGGGCGCGCGTGCGGCCCAAGGTCAGCAACGCCGATCGTCTCTCCCAACCTTGCGAAGTGCGTGCCTCGCGGATGCGCAGATCGAGCAATCCGCTGTTGCGCAGGCATGCCAGCAGCTTCGGCAGTTGGTCTTTTTCAGAGACCTCAATGTTGTCGAGCAATATGTCTTCCACAATCTGGCAGTCCAGGCTGTTCAATCGCCAGGCTGAGCCGGGAATTCTTCCCGTCAGTATGTCGGGCCATTGTTCTCGAAGAGCCAGGGTGCGTTCGCTCAACCGGGTGAAATAGCGCCCACGATACCAGCGGCGGAATACGATGAAGCTCACCAGGAGCAGAATTCCGATAAGCGAAAACAAAATTGCCCTGGCCACCAGCCAGGCAAAGCCCAAGTCTCGAATCCAGCTAGAATCGGATCCCATAACTCAGTCCCAGGCTGGTCTGTTTCTGCCCGTATTCGCGATCTTGTCTCGCGACGAAGGCAGTAACATCCTGACTTTCGGCGAACCGATAACGCAGGCCCCCGCCATAGGTGCGAGCCGACAAGCGCCCAATTTGATCCACCTGCGCGAAGTTCTCAGCCCCCACAGCAAAGAGAAGATTGCCGGTCAGACTTCGAAGTAATGGAACGCCCAGCCTGGCTGAGCCCGAGGGAACCCAATCCGATTCGCCGCCGGCAAAGCGCGTATGAGATCCAGTGACTGACAGCGTCCAAGTCCACTCGTTGGGCAGATATGCAATTTGCGTCGTGTTCAGAGTTACAACCTGAGCGCCCCGATACCAAAGAGAATGTTCCTGATAAGAGCTCTCCAATCCCTTTACCCATACATCGGAGAATCGGAAGCCGTGACCGTATTCGATCAGCACCTCTTCTTCCGGCACCACATCCTGCGGATTGGCGCCCGCGGCGAGAATACGTACCCAATTGTTCTGGTGAAAGCGGTGCGCCGCCTCCGCCCAGATCTTTACCGCGCTCTCGCCAAAAAGGTGGTACGGGCTGACGCCGACCGTCGTGGTCCAGGTTCGATTCAAGTGCGCGGTGAGCGTAACGGTTTCGACTTGTGCGTCTTGGGTGTAGTTGAAGAAATCCGCTTCCTCGCCGATGCGAAGCTCGTATTTCCAGACTCCCGCCAAACCTGCCAATCCGCTTACCGCAGCGGGGTTCGAAGGATCAGAGGTTAGAACAGCTTGAAACTGAGCGCGAGCCTCCGAGGTTCGTTCAAGCAGCGCCAGCAATCTCGCACGCCGCACCAGAACTTCCGGATTCTGCGGCGCAGTGCCGCGAGCCTGCTCCAACACTGCCAGCGCTTCCAAATATTTCTGCTGCCAAAGCAGGACATCCGCCAGACCGGTGAGCACGTCCACGTCATTGGGAAACTTGCTGAGAACGTGTTGGTATTCGACTTGCGCTTCCTGCCAGTGGCCTGTCCACGCTAGCAAACGCCCTCGCCAAGCATGCGCTTCCATGTCGTCCGGCGCCTCGGACAGACGATGATTCACAACTGCCAGCGCGGCAGGAATTTGATGGCGCTCTACCGCGGACCGCATCTGCTGCTGCCAGTCGTCCTCGGCAAGCAGGTGCGTTGAAACCAGAAAGCAGACCGCCACGACCAACGCGGCAGGTTGCCACGAGTCGAGATACGATCTGCAAAACAGTTTCAAAGCGCTCCTCCACGCCGCCGCTCCGGCAACTGGCCTGTCCGCACCACTCCCTCGGCGGTCCCGGCACCACTCTGACCATCGGTAGGAATCGTGCACTGAAACAGGTGACTGTAGTAATCCGGCACCCAGTTCGAGTTCTGGGCGGCAAGGCCAGGATCGCTAGTTTCGCGAGTAGTCGATGCGGACAAATACGTGGGACTTCGCCGCGAGCTCAGGAAGAATTACTTGATGATCGGTCCAGCGGATCCCCGGTATACCTGATGCGCTTTGAATTGTGCGCGGCGAAGCCAGCGCAAGCCCCGCGATGGGAAGCTCCGAAGTGATTTCGATTCGCTCTCCGCCAGCAGCCGGACTTGGAACCCAACTCACTTGACTGCGGGCTTTCCAGAAGCGCGCGTACGCTCTCATATTCTCGACCAGAATGTCCTTGGGCAGCCGGGAGAGCAGTTCTCGTTCCGCTTCCAGCTTGTCCTGCGCGTTGTTGCTGTGAATCAGGATCACCGAGGGCGCTCCGTTTTCCGCGTTCGCTTCAATCACATCCAGCATTGCGGGAATACGATCTCTCAGTGGTGGAAGCTGTTCGTCTTCAAACGTGACCGGAAATTCAAATATCGGGGTCGACTCGGTCATGCCTAAATCAAAGTCCAAGCGATAAGGGAAATTGCTGAGCACGTCTCCAGCCGTAAAAGATGAATCGAACTCATATCCGCAACGCACCAGCGCCTCCGGAAGATAGGGCGGCACGCGCAAATGGCCAGCGCGAAAAAAGATGGTTTCCTGCGCCGGAATTTCACCGTCGAGCAGGCTCTTGCTTACGCACACCTCGCCCAGCGCAGTTGCGTCCTGGGCCGCATTGTCGCGCGTAGCGCGGGCGCGATAGCTCGCATATTGTTCCCCGCCGGTTCCAAGCGGCACTTTGTTGAATAGTTTCGAGTGGATCACGCTGTGGCTTCCGATGTCACTGTTCCCGGCGGCCAACTCTCGCAAAATATCCAGCGACGAGCCGAAGAAGAAAGCGTGGCTGTTGACATCATCCAGATATTTCGTCTGCACAAAAAATGTGCTGGAAGTTCCTGCGCTCTTTTCGAATGCGGCGAAGGCGAGCATTGGCTGGAACGAATACTCCCAATCAACGTCGTGCGAAAGCATCAACACCGACCTCTTCCCTTCCGGGATCGTGCCCAGGCGAATGCCAGTGTCGGAATAAGTTTCATACCAGGCGCGCAGCAGCAGCAGCCAGACATCGGTTCCGGGCTCGAAGCCATTGACATAGATCCTCTGAGCTTCGTAATCGCGATTCTGCTGATTTCGCAGTACGACGTCATTCAGCGCCACACCGATCAGGTAGGTGTGACCTCGTCCCACGTCGTGCCTGAGAACGGCGATGGAACCGTCTTCGAACCGTGCCAGGCTTCGTGTTCCAGCGGCTGGCTTGTAGCCGTTGCTCCAGATCACTTCCGGGATCGCGGAGGATCCCAACGGAACTTCTTTTTCGGCTGGCCGGTTCAGGTAGCGCAACGTTGCATCTGTTGCTTCAGGATTCGTCGTATCGAAAACGATCCTGTGACGGGTGCGGAGAGGAACGACATCGTCAAAGCCGAACAGCGTCTTGAAACCACCCCACAAAACATTCTGAGCGAAAATAATGCCACCGCGGGCGACAAAATCGGATATGGCCTGGGCCTGACCCGCATCGTAGGTTCTTCCGTCGACCTCCGGGTACAAAACCAGTAGCTTGTGACCTAACGCGATGCGCAAATCGCGCGTCACAAGAAACGGAATCCCCATCGTTTGCAGACATCGTATCGCCGACTCCCCGTTTTCGTCGGACTTGGTCAATAGAATTGCAACCTGAGACGGCGCCTTCTCAGGAAACACTTGAACTACGTCGATTGAAATGAGCTGTGGCCGATTCGTGACGTGTAGCGAAGCCGGATGAAGGTTACCGCCTGAGACACCTTTGTGAAGAACACCCCAGTAAACGGCGTTAGCCACCAGACCGGTGATCCCGAGAATGACGAGGACACTCACGTGCGATGTTTTCACGAGTCTCCTCTGTCCGGAAATCGAATCCGGCTAGCAGCTATTTGATCGCGCGGAACTGATTGTCTGTCCGGTTGATTGGCCGGCTGGACTTCGCGGACCCATCAACGATTCACTTGGGTCCAAAGAGTTATATCGGCAGAATTTTCAGGACGAGCATTAGAGCTCTCTAGGAAAAATGCGATGGCAAGACGGATTCAATACCCAAACAATCGCGGAAGGGCCGTAGTTAATGCCGGGATGTAGGTGATCAGGAGAACTCCCAACGCCAACACCGCGACTACGGGCAAGACCGAACGAAGGACTTCCGGCACCGATTTCTTGAATCGGTACGAGGACATCAAGAGATTCAATCCCACGGGTGGAGTCAGATAACCCAATTCCATATTCGCGAGGAAAATGATTCCGAGCCGAACCGGGTCAATTCCGTATGCCGCTCCCAACGGCACCAGTAAGGGAACTTCAATCACGATTGCCGGATAAATCTCCATCAAACAGCCAACCACCAGGAGAAAAATGTTCAACAGAAACAGGAACAACAGTGGAGAGTGGACGGTGCGGGTCGTCCAGGCCACCGCCTGGGCGGGAACCTCGGCGTCCACCAGATAATTGGTAAAGCCGAGTGACACTCCAAGAATGAGGAGCACGCCTCCGATCAGTAATCCGCACTCCGCCATGACTCGTGGCAGATCGCGGAAGATGTGCAAATCTCGATGGATCACCGCCTCCACGACAAAGGCATAGAACGCAGTGACGGCAGCCGCCTCGACGGGAGTGGCGAGGCCGCTGAATAGCGCTACCGAGGCCACAACCGGCATCGCAAGCTCCCACTTGGCGTCCGACAACGCGATCCGAGCTTCTCGCCACTCGAACTTCTGCACCACACCGGCACTGGCCGATCCTCGCCGGATGCCCCAAATGGCGGTGGCCGCCATCATCACCATCGCCGGAACGATTCCGCCAAGAAACATCTGCCCGATGGGAACCTTGGCCACGATGGCGTAAACAATGAGCGGCAAGCATGGTGGCAGCAGCAAGCCGAGCGAACCCGAGCCGGTGAGCAGGCCCAGAGCGTCTTTCTCAGAATAGGCGGCTCCCGTCAGCACCGGCATGAGCAGGCCGCCGAGCGCAAGAATCGTTACCCCGGATGCCCCGGTAAACGAGGTGAATAAAGCGCAAACCAATACGGTCACGATCGCAGGACCACCCCGAAATTGTCCGAACAGCGCGTAGAAGACCCGCACCAGCCGTTTCGGCGCGCCGCCTTCCGCGAGAAAATAGCCAGCCAGCGTGAATAGAGGCAGCGTGGGAAGGGACGGATTCGTCACCAGTTCGTAGTGGGCGATGGGAATGGCTGCAATCGGCTGGTCCACAACCCAGAACAAGATCAACGCCGCTCCGCCCAGTGTCGCGAAAGCCGGCATGCCGAGCACCGAAGCGAGAAAGAGAATCGCCATCGCAATCGGCCCGGAGTGGTGGAAACCTCCCGGCCAAATCAGCACAACTCCAGCCAGCCCAGCCGCAAAAAGGCCCGCCAATACTCGAGGGGCCAGTTTTTCTGAGCCGCGAAGAAGAATTCGGATCGCGATTACCCCGAATCCCAGCGGAAGAACACTTTCGACCACCCATATCGGGATGCCGTACGCCAGGATCGTTCCTGCCTCTCGCTCCGACTGGACAAACTGGAAGGAAGCCAAACTCAAGAATGCTGAAACCGTCGCCGACACCCCGGTTGTAAAGATGCGCGAGACAGTCTTCCAACGTCCGCGAAGGGCGGTTTCTCCCAGGGTTGAGAGCGAGAGCAGCCTGCCTTCACGGGCTGCGATCGCTCCCCCCAGCATCCCAACCACCAGTACCATGTGCTGCACGATCGTGGTCGATGCGGGAATTCCCACGTGGAAAACGCGGCGGAGAACACTCTCCGCCAGAGGCACCAAAATCATTACGAGAAGGGCAACGGAGACCACGGCATTTTCCGCGGTCGTACGCCAGGTTGTGGCGGAAGCAGGACCTAGGCTGGCCGGCGGTTTCGCGACTGTCGGCGAAGGCGGCAAGTCGCTGGTCACTTTCGAGATGCTCCCTGCTGCCCGCGATAGTCGCGCAGAAGTTGCATAACGTTGTCAAACATGTCGGCGGGCACAATCCCACCGCGAATTTTTGGGTAAAACCCTTCCGAGAATCGCTGCCACTCCTGTTCCGCTTCGGGGCTGACGGCATGAACCTGCAGTCCCCGTTTTTGCATCGATTCGATGGACTCCTGCGCTTCCTTTCGGCCAAGCGCCTGGAACTCTTGACTGCATTCCGCGGCCGACTTCAACATCGCGTCGCGTTCGGCGGGTTGCAGAGCATCCCAGCTTTTCTTCGTAATGATTAACCCACCCACCAGCGGTAGCCAGTTCAGCGCCAGCATGTGGTGTGCGGAAACATAGAACTGATTTGACAGCGCGTGCAGAGGAATCGTCGGCACAGCGTCGACCATTCCTGTCTGCAAGCCGGTCAGCGCATCCGTCCATTCCAACAATACCGGATTGAAACCAGCCGACTTGTAGAGTTCAGACTCCGCAACATCGCCGGCGGTGACAAAGATCTTCATCTTCTTGAAATCCTGCGGCATCATCGCCGGCTCTTTGGTAAACATTTGGACCCAGCCGGCATCGGCCCAGAACAGCACCACGAATCCCTTCTCTGCCAGGCGGCGGTTCAGGTCCGACGCCAACTTGTCCCGCACGTAAGCCGCTTCCTCCAGCGATCGGAACACCAGGGGCATCTTCTGCAGAGCGCCTACCGCAGGATCGATCGCCGAGATTCCGCCCACAGTGAGCAGCGCGGCTTGCAGCTGCCCCACTCGCATGCGTCGGACGATCTCATCTTCACTCCCCATGGTGCCGTCCGCGTAGATGGTGAGCGAAATCGCACCGTTGGAACCCTGCTTCCACTTGGCACCCATGGCCTGCAAGCTGTGGTGATACGAAGTTCCCGTAGGAACCAGAGTCGCAAGGCGAATCCGTGTCTGTGCCAGTGCGTTCGAAAATCCCGCTGCCAGCAGGGCAAGCGCAGCGATGATTTTCCCGGTCTTCTTGCTCATTTCAATGCTCATGGTCCGACTCAGCCTCTATTTCACGAACAAATCGTCTTCGCGGGAAAGTAGCCAGCGGGCGCGACGCTGCATCACCGTGTTCATCAGTCGCCACTCGGGCCGCGCATCCGGGTTTATCGCAAGGGCTTTGTTCAGCAACAACTCGAACTCTGCCCGGTCTTGTTTGCTCACTGAAACGCTTGTCGCCATCGACACGTAGGGTGCGGCACTCTGTCCTGAGGTCAGTTCAACCGCGCGTTCAAAGTGCTTCCGGGACCTGGGAGCGAAATCTCCGCTGGCCGTTCTGCGGACTGCCTCATAAGAAATCAGGAAACCGTGAATGGCTCCGGAATCGTAATCAGGATCGAGTTCGAGCGCGCGGTCAATCAGCGCCTCCACGATGGGCTGGTCGGCGATCATTTCCGGGTCGGTTTTTGAAACGGAGATGGCCGCACCCCAGGAAGCAGCAGTCCAGTACAACAGAGGTACATCCTTTGGTCCGGTTTTCCGGACCGCCGATTTGGCATCCTGGCGCAAATCACGTTCAAAATCCCGATGCGTGATTTCCAGATCGCGCAGCGCATAATTGCGCGCCCGCAAATAGAGATGCCGGGCACGCAGCCGCAAGTAGTCGGCCTTTGCCAGATCTTGATCCTCGATCTCCTCGGCAGGTTGTTGAACATAGACAAAAGCATACTGCGTAAATCCGCTGGAGGCTGCCATGAGGAGTCCGCGATGCCGTGGGCTTTCTGCCAACAGGCTTTCCATCAGCTTGAGACTGAAAGGCACCGCCTCGCCCACCAGGTCCGGATCATCGTCCGAAGCGAAAGTCGTGCCTCCACTGGCTAGCGAATCTCCTAACTTGTTGACCGCTATTTTCTTGATCGAGCACCCACTCGCCGCGGCTGCCAACACCAGCAACAACACGACCAGGTACACCCTGAACTCGCTGTCGCTCTTCGAACCTAGGGGACTTGTCGTCGAATTCAATTGATCGCTCCCGCGGTTTCCGGTTGAACCGGGTCGTTCTCCTCAAGCAGCGGCAACCCGCTGCAATGAAATCTACTGAGATCACCCTTCCACTGCAACGTTACTTGTGCATCCTGGTACCCCGCAAGTGACAAGGAGCGTATTCCGTGCCGTACAAGCCGTTGTCCCACTTTGTCGCCTCGTTGGTCGATTCGTTTGGACAATGATTCACAGAGCCTGAGGGAAAAGTAAAGCACTAAGGAGTGCGAAGCGCGGCACGAGTGCTAGCCTCCTGAAATCCGATGCTGCTTCAAAATCGGGAGAAACGTGGATCGCTCCGCAAAGTTATTCCCATCGCCGAGTCGCGGAGATCCGGCCCGAGCGACGCCGCGACAACGACGACCCTGAACTCCCACTCGGCCCAATAGAAGTTTTCCGATAACTGTCGGATTATCTGGATAGCGTTCTGCAAAAGCAATGCCCTGACGCTCTTTTGGTCTTGCCAAAAAGTACCCAGCTAAACGTCTGAAACTAAAAAGGCTTCTGCTTCTTGATACTCCGAACCCAGGGGTGCCTGTTCTTCCATTCCTGCTGCGATGGGTGCTAAACTCAGCGACGGCTTTCGGCGGCGGCGAAGAAACGCCACTCGCGGTGCAAAATGGGGACTTGTTCGCTGCTGCCCACCGACTGGCCAACATCAATTTCGGCTGTATCGCCTCGCTTCGACCAGCGAGTTAGTAGCCAACCAAAAATATGCGTGCGAAGTTCACAGCCTCTCCTTCCCAAATTCGATTTGGAGTTTTTGAAGTTAACTTGGGCACGGGAGAACTGCGGAAAAAAGGCCACAAGCTCCGCTTACAGGACCAGCCATTTCAGTTGTTAATCCTTTTGCTGGAAAAGCCGAACCAGGTGGTCAGCCGGGAGGAAATCCAGCGGAAGATTTGGGACGCCGATACTTTCGTTGACTTCAATCATGGTGTAAATCGCGCGATCAACAAATTGCGTGAGGCACTGGGGGATTCGGCTGATAATCCGCGATTCATTGAGACCCTCTCCAAGCGTGGTTACCGTTTCATTGCGCCGGTGCAGCGTGACCTGCAGCCGGCGGAACGGGCCAAGAAGATGCTCATCGTTCTGCCGTTCTCGAATCTGAGTCTCGAACCGAATCAGGAGTATTTTGCTGACGGCTTAACGGAAGAGATGATCGCGCACTTGAGCCGGCTGGATCCTGAGCGCCTGGGTGTGATCGCCAGGACTTCGGCCATGCAGTTCAAGAACACATCGAAAAACATCAAAGCCATCGGGGAGGAGCTCGGGGTGCAGTTTGCTCTCGAAGGCAGCATCCGGCGCGCCGGCGATCGAGTGAGGATCACGGCCCAGTTAATTCAGGTCAGCGACCAGACTCACCTTTGGGCAGAGAGCTACGACCACGAACTGAAAGACGTGCTCTCAATTCAAAGAGACGTGGCCGCACGCATTGCCCATTCACTGGCGTTGGAACTTGTTCCCGAACGGCGGCCGCTCGTCCCAGATTCGATCAGCAGCAATACGGAGGCATACGAACTTTACCTTCGCGGTCGCTATTACCTGAATCAACGAGTCGAACACTCGTGTGTGCAAGCGGTCGATCATTTCAATGAGGCACTGCAGAAGTGTCCGGCCTATGCCCCGGCCTATGCCGGCCTCGCCGATGCCTACACGGTGATCGGCTTCTATGGAGCAATTCCGCCCAGCACCGCCTTCGAAAGGGCCAAGACGGCGGCCACGACCGCCGTGCAATTGGATGGCAAGCTGTCCGAGGCACACACGATTCTTGGCTATGCAACGCTGCAGTACGATTGGGACTGGCCAGCGGCCGAGGTGGAGCACAAGCGCGCCATCGAACTCAATCCCGGTGGTTATGAGTATGACTGGTACGGATTCAATCTCGTCCAGGTGGGCCAGTTCCCAGAAGCTCTGGCCGCTCTAGAATGCGCCCGGCGGGTTGACCCTCTCTCTTTGATCATCGCGTGCCATATCGGTTGGACTTTCTACTTTGCCCGCGAATATGAGAAGTCGGTCCGCCATCTGGAGAAAACCGTTGCGTTCGATCCAACATTCCCTCTGGCACGTTATCACTTGGGAAAAACCTATGTGCAAATGCGAGATTTCACTCGGGGCATCGAAGAGTTGCAAAGCACCGTCGAAGGGTCCGGCCAACATCCCGGAGCGCTAGCGGCACTGGCCTATGCTCTCGGCGCCGCCGGTCGGCAGTCGGAAGGGCGAGCAGTTCTCGCCAAGGTTCTTGAGTTGCAACAGCATCGTCACGTATTAGCTTACTTCGTTGCCTTTGCGTTGAACTCCCTATCCTCAAAAGAGGAGACGCTCGAATGGTTGGAGAAAGCTTGCATGGAGCGTTCCGGCTGGATATTGCATCTCCCCTTCGAGCCTGCCTTTGATAACTTACGGTCCGATCCGCACTTTGCTGATCTGATGAAGCGAATTAATCCACGCCAGCCGAACTTCAGTGGATCGCTCGCCACGAGTAGACCATAGCCCCACGATCACTCGACTACCGAACCTACCTCTCGATCGTCGCGCCTCCCCATAGAAAACTTCCGCTCAACTCGCGAGCCTTTCCGGTAGAGCTCTCCCGGCGCATTTGTCACGCTATTTGTCACAGCGTAGAGTGTAATCGCCGTTTATCCCGGCTGCGAAAGGGAAACTTTGTCCGTGCGAACCGGTTACACGCGGAACGGAAAAACGCGGATCCTGGTAGTGAATTGTTACTTTGACGATCTGCGCGAAAATGTTCCGCGAACGAGAAAGATGCCCATGGCTATCGGGCCCGCGTACTTGGCCGGAGCCTTCAATCGCAATTTCTGCGACGTCCGCCTTTACAACGAAGTGGCCAGCGGTTCGTTGGAAGATCCGAACCTCCTGTCATGGCCAGACATGCTCGTCCTCACCGGTCTTACGACCGGATTTGACCGCATGCTGCACATTACGGCTTCGGCCCGAACTTTGAATGCGCGCGTGATTGTCGTAGCGGGCGGTCCTGCCATACGTTCGTTCCCGCGTTATGCCAGCAATTTCTTCGACTATTGCTGTCAGGGGGATATCGAGGAGCTCTGTTCGGTAGCGCGCGACGTTTTTGGGGATGACGCAGTTGCTGGAGAAATGCTCCCGCGCTTCGATCTCGCCTACTGGATCGGCGAAGTAGGCCACATTGAATCCAGCCGAAACTGTAATTTCAGGTGCTCGTTTTGCAGCTTGAGCGCCGAACTCAGGGATTATCGGAAGTACGATCTTGAATACACTCGAAAACAAATCCTGACCGTCGATCGCGATTACTTTTTGTTCATCGATAACAATTTCTACGGCAGCGACAAGAAATACTTTCAAGAGCGCGTTCACCTGCTCGCCCAGATGTACCAGGAGAAACAATTCGCCGGATGGGGCGCTTTGGTCACGAATGATTTCTTTTATGACGACGCCAACCTTAAGACTGCCCGCGAGTCCGGCTGCGTCACCCTGTTCAGCGGCGTTGAATCCTTCGACAGGGCATGGCTGCAGTCCATGAACAAAGCGCAGAACAACCGCCTTCCCCAGGTCGAGATGATCTCTAAGTGTCTCGATGCGGGAATCGTCTTTCTATACGGCATTCTGCTGGATGTCACATCCCGGACCGTGGATGATCTCGAACGTGAATTGGCATTTATCATGCGGACGCCTGAAATCACTCTGCCCGCCTTCCTGTCTTTGCCGATCCCTTTCCCCGGAACTCCCTTCTTTGAGGAATGTCTGGCGAAGCGTCTGCTTCTGCCGAACACGAGGGTGCGCGATCTCAATGGCACGGTGCTGTCGCTGAAACCACTCGAGAGCATGGCGCGGGTGCAGCGCTTTGTCGCGGCCACGCAAACCATGAATGGTTACCGCCAGCAAATCCTGCGTCACACCTTCAATTTCTATCGGCGCTACAGAAAGACATTAACTCGTCCGCAAATGCGACTTTGCCTGATGAATTCTGGCCTCCTCTTTGCCCACGAATTCCTTACTGCTCCTGGCTGGATCGGACGTGCCCACAAGAGAACCTATGTCAGCAGTTCGGAACGGCTCGACCATGTTTATCAGCCCGCGTTTCGAATCGATCCCCGGTATCAACACTACTTCTCCCCCACCATGCTTACTGACCGCGGCGGCGAAATTACCGCTGACTTGCAAGAAGATCTCAGCAGACCAGTGGGCCAAGTAAATAGATCGGACACGCTCGCTGGTCGAGTGAGATAGCCGTGTTTCATCCAGCCCCACTACATGGCATATAAGCCCCGGTTTTTCACCGGCGAGCACCGTGCCATAACAACAATCCTCTACGAAGGACTCACCTGGAAGGATTACGATCTCGGCTATATTGACCTGGAGGAAAGAATTTTGCAGGCCCTGCACAACCCCTTCGGGCCGAAAGTGTAACCCATGCCTCCGGAACAGACACTTGAATGGATGGAGCCGACGAGCGGACTTGAACCGCTGACCTGCCGATTACGAATCGGCTGCTCTACCAACTGAGCTACGTCGGCTTGGGGTTTACTTTGTTCAGTTTACCAGACCAGTTGGCTCTGTCTGCTGCACAACTGCTGCACGGTGGATTTTCCGCTCGAGCTGTTTCATGGCATCCTTCACGTCTTCGCGGACGGTCTTGATATGGAATCACTGTGTGGTTCCAACGGACGTGTGACGCAAGATCGCTTGCATCACGGTGTCAGGAATACCGAGCCGCTTGAGATTCGTCGCCAGACCGCGACGATAGGCTTGCCATCCCTTCCACTGGAGTCCACTTGCCTTAAGCCCTGGCTTGATTATACGGTCGGCGAGATTGTCCGAATCCAACGCTCCGCCAATCGTGTTCGGAAATATCCAGCCACTCGCAGTTTCGGGCTTGACGGCGTCTAGGAGAACCCGCAGGGACTCGATGATCGGTACAACTCCGGGGCCTTCTTCGTCTTCGTGAGTCTTGGTCTCATCGTTAAGGTGGGTTCGCCAAACTGAGCGTCGGATGTTGAGAATGTCCCCATCATCGTCTTTCGACCATTGTCCTCGGATTTTCCCCCTCCCTTAAGCCAGCAAATGCCGCCAAACCGATCACCCCCCTTTCCGCGCTTTAACGATTTCGTCGTGGCGGCGAGACCCACACTCACACCATTTGCAGCAGCGTGTCGGCATTTGGAACAAGCGGCTGGGTTGCTGAAACAGCATGGGGAAAATCTCAGCGATGACGAACTTCGGAAAATCAACCGCAGCTTCTTCGGCAAAGTGGAGTGGCTGAGTCAAGAGTTGGAAGGCTTCTCCGACAGGATGACTGATGAAATCCTGGCAATGGAAGAAGAGCAAAGGATCGAAGCCGAGGAGAACGAGAAGAGGCTAAAACAACCAAAATGAAACTGCTCGACGAAACACTCACGCACCGGGATATGGAATAGACTCAACCGTCGCAAAAGCACGGTCTATGCCGCATGAGACATTGGAACTGCGTGACGCGGCCCTAAGCCTGCATCGCGGAGGGGTTGGCTACTATCGCAGCTCCGACTTCGTGCATGTCGACGTTGGGCGTGTGCGCCGCTGGTAGTTTCGCGACTGAAGACAAAGAACCCGGGTGGCACTCGCAACCCGGCTCGGAAAGCAAATTGGCTTCTTCAACCTCCTTGCATTCCCAGAGCTCTAGGACGTTGTGAATTATTTCAATGAATATGGCGACGATTTATCGCCAGCCGAGAGCTGGAGCGACCGTAGTCAAAATTGCCTCCATGACGTGCGCATTGTAGGCAACACCGAGTTGATTTGGAATGGTTAGCAATAGCGTGTCGGCTTCTGCGATCGCCTCGTCTTTCCTAATCTGCTCGATGAGAATATCTGGCTCAGCCGCGTAACTGCGGCCAAAGATCGCCCGTGTGTTTTCGTCAAGGAACCCGATTTTGTCCTCTTCCTGACCGGCGCGTCCGAAATAGCGACGATCGCGGTCATCGAGCAACGGAAAAACACTGCGGCTCACGGAAATGCGCGGAGTGCGCGTGTGACCAGCTTCCTTCCAGGCAGCGCGAAAAGCATGAATCTGTGCGGCTTGTTGGATCTGGAGTGACTCGCCGGTCTCGTCGAATTTAAGGGTGGAGGTCTGCAGATTCATTCCCAGCTTCGCGGCCCATACTGCTGTTGCATTGGAAGCAGAGCCCCACCAGATTCGTTCACGCAATCCCGCAGAGTATGGCTCAAGACGTAGCAGTCCCGGTGGATTGGGAAACATAGGACGTGGGTTAGGCTGAGCAAAGCCCTTGCCGCGCAGCAATTCAAGAAACTCTTCGGTATGCCGCCGTCCCATATCTGCATCGTCCTCGCCTTTTGTTGGGCGGTAGCCAAAATAGCGCCAACCGTCAATGACCTGTTCAGGGGAACCGCGGCTGATTCCCAACTGCAGCCGGCCACCAGAGATTAGATCCGCGGCACCAGCGTCCTCCACCATGTAATGCGGATTCTCATACCGCATGTCGATCACTGCCGTGCCAATCTCAATCTTTCGCGTTTTCGCACCCACCGCAGCCAGCAGTGGAAACGGTGACGCCAGTTGCTGCGCGAAGTGATGAACCCGGAAGTAGGCTCCGTCCATCCCCAAGCGCTCGGCTTCCACGGCGAGGTCAATAGACTGCAGCAGCGCGTCAGCCGCCGACTGCGTTTGCGACTGCGGTGAAGGTGCCCAATGACCGAACGAGAGGAAGCCGATGTTTTTCATGCAATACAAGTCTCCCATATCGTGGATATGGTGTGCACGTCTTCCAGAAATTCGCGACTCTCGACGTGATCTCCCGCGGACCAGCCAGATCGTCGAGGACCGCGGCTCATTCGCAGACCACGGCAACGTCGATGCCGGCGTGATCCATAAATGAGATGCTGGATTCCCTTTTCGATGTGTCGATCATTGTCGGATCTCCCGATGTCGAAAACCCGAATTCCACCATGGCAAGGATCCTCGCCAAAAGCTTAATTCAAGACTGAAATAGCTTCTGGTCAATGAACGTGTACAGCCTTGACACGTGACCATCGACCTCTTCGAGGAAGTCTGTCCCCGTGTAGTGGAACGGTTGACCTGGCATCCCGCTTCCCCACCGGCAAGTCGCAACATTGTGCATGATCTGGATCTCACCCGTGACCATGTAGCGGTATTCTGAAAAGTGTTCGCGAATCTCTGTGGCCGCTTCATTGATACCCTCGCAACCCACAATGCGACCACCGGGATGAATCCAAAAGGCAATCTTGTGCGTAAGACTCCGCGAGCAACGCCGCACGCTTGACGGCATCGAGCTCGATAAAAATCTCATTAAAGTTGCGCGTAAAGCAGTTCAGGAGGAATCACAAATGAATGCTCCGAGGACGTGAGTACTACGACGAATTAATGCGTCCCGGCCGCGGAGCAGGCGGCCAACAACACTGCAGCGCACCGTCAATCCTTGAGTGTAACGACCGACACGGAGAACGGCAGCAACCGGACTCTCACATCGCCGACATCTTGCTTCACCAGATCGGGCGATTGCCCCCCGATCGCTTGCAGCATAGCCCCAGCGCACTCTTTCGGCAGCTCCACCGCGATTTCGCGATTCCGCTGGTTGATCAACACCAGCTTTCGCCCACCGGCGGTAATGAACGCCTGCGACGCAATCGCGTCGGTGTCGGCGGGCAATCCATTGTTCTTCACCTCGGTGTCGGCCAACTCGTCGCCCGGTCCGAAGTTATTCTTGAGCAGCTCGAGAACCGTCAGCCGCGCATTCGGTTTGCCAGTAGTCCAATCGACCATGCTCACGCTCGGAAACTGGCTGGGGTAGCCGACGAGTTGCGATTCGCCCACCGTATCCACGCCCAGTTGCGCCAACTCGATGTAGTCGTACGCATACAGCGCCCCGCTCAAATTCCAGTAAGCCGGCGGAATGGGCTTCTCCACATGATTGGGTTCGCCTTGAAACATGTCGCCGTTGAGAATCGATCCGGCCTCATTAATCATCACCTTGGTGGACGGAGACAGACGATCGCGCACCCGCATTATGTATCGCGTCGCCGCCAGAAACTCGTTCGCCCGGTCAAAGAACGTGTATTGCCATTGGTCGACGCTTTGATCGGCGCTGGGCGTCGCGTACACATGAAAAGAAATGTAGTCCAGCGGGATCCCCGGCTTGTGATTCTTCGGATCCAGAAAATATTCGAACATGCGCGCCCCGCCCTCCGGATACGACAGCGCGAGAGCGACAAACTTCATCTGCGGAGCGACCTTGCGCACGGCCTCGACGATGGCGTCGTAGCGTTCCACATACTGGGCAGGCGTCGGTTCGTGCTCGCCATCAACTTCGTTGAAAAATTCCCCGTAACGCATGTCGTAGTGGTGCCCCGACGCGTGAAACTTTCCCAACTCATCGGTGAAGCCGCCTTGCGTATACCAACTCACCAGGCGCGCGTAGTAGTCGGCCAGCGCCTGCACATCGCGCAGTTCTCTCCCCTGCGAATAGTTCCACATCACCTGGTTCGGATCGTCGGGATACACCACCGGCTGGGGCGTCGTAAACATCCACTGCGGAGCCGTGCTGAAGCTCCACACAATCGGATGCCCGCCGCTGGCCGTCTGAAAATCTTCGACCAGCGGGTCCATGTATTGGAAATCCCAATAGGTCTGGTTCTGGTCAGGCGGCCGCAACTCCGCCACCGCGAGTTTAGGATACGGAAACCAGAAGGCATAGCGCACGTAATCACAGCCCAGCCCGTGCAACGCCGCAAACGCAGCATCGTGGATCGGCGACCCGCGCCGCAGCATCGGATTCACCACCGCCTGCAAAGTGGGTGTCGCGTGATTGGGCGTTTTCTTCGCCCAGTTCACTACCACCAACGGCGGCGCGCCCTGCCCAAACATAGTGCCGCCGCACATCGCCAGCAAGAGTAGCCCGAGCAACGCTCGATGGCGTGGAATTCCCCCACATGGATTGCAGATTAGTTTCACGCGTTTCACGACCGCCATGTTAGGGATGGAGGCAAGAAGAGTCAATCACGCTGGGGAGGCCGGGAGAATGCGACCCCCTGGGCCGTCGGCCGTGGAGCGAGGAATCGGGGACGCACGGTCAGTGCTTGTAATGGGAATCAGTGAAATCGCGATGTTTCCACAACCACAGAAAAGTTCGAGCGCCTCTGAGCAACCGATGGTATGATGTGGCGTTTTTCGTCTGCAGGACGAAACGAGCAAAGCATGGCAGGTTCACAGCCGCCTCGCCCAACATGTGTCACCACCGCCGCGCCCAACGACTCGGGCACCATGTGTTTGGCGTGTTCTCCTAAACCAGGGTCCGTGGCCGATCACGCGAGCAAGTGTCTCCGACCAGCCGTCCGACATAGTACGGGCTGGAAACAATTCCTCGATTCGTATGGCGACTGGAACGTCGGGCAAATGATTGCTTTTGAATCCGCGGCTCACCGCGATATAACCAAACAGTCGTGGGACGCTGTGAGTAGTCCGCTCGCAGATGCCCTCCCGCCAGGTTCTGAAACCAGATATCGCCTGCAGTTGGTCGGAGACCGGTTGCCGGAAGACGTTGTAAACGCCGACATCACCATCAATCAGTTTTCCGATTCGGCCAACACTCCGGTTACCGACATCAAGAGTTTGGCCGGCGATCTTGCTACTCGTCTCTTTCAAATCCCCAAAGACGGGCAGGCAGAGCATTTTCAGGCATACCAGTACCAGAAACAAATCGACGCGTTTCGTTGGGGATTGACAAAGATTGCGGTCAATACCGACAAAGCCATCGCAAAATTCCGCGATTGGCCAGGCAGTTCCAAGCTCAGAGAATACGAACTGTTTGACGGCGATAGCTCAACCTCGAGGGACGAAGCACGGGCTTCGGGGATTGCAAAGCTGCTGTCCCACGCGATCCATCCGCTCCAGGATTCGTTCTCGCCTGCCCATGTCGTCAGAGAATGGGATGGAGACATCTGTAAAATCAGGAGGATCACGGTCTGGCGAGAGCAGACCGAAGAGGAACACAAAGCGGGCGACAAGGACTGGCATGACAAGCAGCAAGACGGAAATCCAAGCTGGGGCGACGCGGCTAAAGATGCTACGGAACTATTGTTGAACTACTTCATTTGGGCTGCGCTCGGCAAGCAAGAAACCGCCCTGAAAGCGCGCACCAAACTTCTGCTTACTTACTTTATCTTCCAGCCCAAATCGTGATGGACTGTCGCTGTTCTACTCGGTGGGGGTCGTGGTTCTACTTCTGAAGCAGGTGTGGCGGCACTTCGGCCCAGCCAGCGTCCTCTTCCTCAGCGGCGGCTGTCTGCCGCACAGAACCAGAAAACGGCGTCCCAAGGTTTGGACTTATCGGGCTTCGGGCGAGGTCGACATGGTGATGGAATTTGCGTCCACATTCCAGTTGATCCGGCCTGCCCCGGACCGGATCAATACATAATCCGCTCCCGGCTGTCGTTTCACGTCGCGCATGGAAGTCGGATTAAGAGTCAGCAGAAAGAGATACGATACTTCTGCTGCATTTTTTGACGGGCTGCAAAGGAAAGCGCGAAGCTTTCCGATTCCAGGCACCTGCCACTCCGCCACGCGGAAAATTCCCGACATATGCTGCAACTGAATCTTCTTGACCCGGTACAAATACATTGAGTTAGGGTGGCTGCGCAACAATTCCAAAAGATAGTCACATTGTTGCGTATCGCTTCGCTCAACCGCATTTTCAACAATGTTTGATTTCGCGCCAAGTGCCCGGCTCACTCTCTCTTCGGTTGCACCAACCCGAAAGATCTCGCCGTTCATTGAGATTTGATCCGGGATCAGTGTCTCCGAGGCAAATGCGTGCTCGTAGTTGACCGAAGTCGTCGGAATTGGATAATCCTTCGTGCACGAATCCCTAACGGAAACCGGAGACTGAAGTGAAGATGCTCCCTGTCCTTCCGTGGATATTGCAGGAGCGCTTGCGAAGCACGCAAGCAGGAGACACCTCTGAATGATCTTTCTCCAGCCAATCAACTGAGTACTCCTTCGACCGGCCTCGACAAGACAGACCAGCCCATCTGGCGTCTTCACGAGGAGTGCGATGTCATCAGGGGTCGAATCTCTTCATTGGTTTCAGGACGGTACCGTTCTCGATTGCTGTCACATACTTAAGCGCGGAGTCACTGTTACCCGCGGCAAATAGATCGGTAGACGCAAAAACGGGCTCCTGCGCGGCCTTGGCCACGTTGGCCCCGTATAGACCTTTCCCCATGAAGCAGCCGAGCATAATAATCATGCCATTCGCTTCCATGGAACCACCCACCGACGTCCAGAAAGTCTTCCCTTCATCCGAGAGACTTCCGTCATTGGCTGTGGTTCCCCAGGGCTGGCTGCCTCCGTCATCGCCGAAGGAAGTGTCGCCATAAGTCAGATTCTGCCCCGCACCCGAGAACGCGTGGCTGATGGTAAGCACACGAGTAAGAATTGGCGTGCCATCGAATGTGAATGTGGATCCATCGAGCTTGCTCAGCGTAACCGTCGCCGTGAACCCTCCGCCATCGCTGGTTGTCTTCGCCACGGTCGTCTTGACAATCCTGGCGTGAGGATACAGCTTTGCTTGCAAATCCTGGGCTACGGCAAGAAATGAGTTTGTATCGTGTCCCTGGGATGGGACGATGATCACTGTGCGATTCATGGCAGATGCTCCTCACAAAGTCGCGTGAGCGTGCGTTGCGACTCCGTTCAGTTTCGCAACTGGGAACCAAGGACCTTTTCCCTAGCGGCCAAAGTCCATGGCCGGGGGACGATCAGCCAATCCCGGTACAATGCCACGGCTGCTGCGGGATTTCAACTGGAAATCTGTGACAACGGCAACTCGAAACCCTCTACGGAGGATAGTGAGTCGAGTCGCGATTTCGTAACAACCAGGCGGGATGACGGCCAATCCGAACTTGTGTGGTCGGCTCACAGCATACATTCTGCGGAAGCTTCAGAGAGGGGGAGGCAGCCTACATCAAGAACCTGGACTTCTTCGGGTTTAGTCGGGAGTAGCACTCATAGACTCGCTTCCGCGAGCCAGTCGTCGGGCGTGCCAACCCCAGTCCCGCCTACGCCGCCCGCGTCTCCACCAGCATGTCATACTCCTGCTGCGAAGCACCGGGCAGCAGCACCCACATCGTATACACGCCGATTGCTGTGCCGAACGGGATATTGAACAGCGAAATAAACGACAACACCAGCGCTACTACCCGCGCCCAGGGTTCACGGTGCAGCAATCCCCACCCTGCGAAGAATCCGCATGCCGACTTGGCCAGAATCAGGATTCCAAGCGTACTTACCAGCGCCGTCAAAAATCCTACCGGCATTTCTGGCGGAGCCCCCATTTCATGCAAGTGCGGAAGCAGTGCGTTCGCCACGATCACCAGAATTAATCCGCCCACCGTATTGAACGCCGACATGGCCAGCCACAAAATCCCCAGCAGATGCACATGCGACTGCACGCGGCCCGGCAGCGGTTGCATCAGCGACACTGGCCCCACCACCTGCTTGCCGCATCGGCTGCAAAACGCCTGCCCCGGTTGTACCGCTCCGCCGCATCCATCGCAGAACATGAAATCCTCCCCGATCATTCCGCCGACCACGCACGACTCTCACCGCACTTCACAAAACGCGCTCAACAAACAAACGATACCCAGAAGATGATACGCAGAAAATGCGCCACGGTTCCCGCTTTCGCACCACGCATCACCGCGAAGTTTTTCTGCGCGCGCTCGGGATCATCACTAAACGCACTGTGAAATGCAAAAACGAAGAGGCTACCCGGCAACAGGGCAGCCTCTTCTTCAAGGGAGAATAGTTCCAACGGAGCTTTGAAATCCGTCAAAACTTTCTGCGCAAATCTTATGAGCCCAAAAACGGGGGTGTCAAGCGATTTTTATGAAATAAATGTCTTTGTTTTCAGATAGATACAGAATCAATCAACATGGCCCGCGAGTGTGCCAAATTGAGACAAACACCCTGCAGCAAGGCCCTAAGCCGATCTTTCTAAAGATACTTACCCCGGGTTCGGAGGGCGATCGACGACGCAACTGGAGGCCCTCAGGCGGGGTTTTGCGGAGCCTGGCGACCGCCGTCGGCCCCACTCGGGCCAGCGCCTGGAACGATGATTTCGGTAACGATCGTTTCGGTCAAACGAAGCGAAATTAGCTCCACATGCTCCGGTCGGTCAAAGACTTTGTCCGGATACCAGCGCTTCATCAAAATGCGGATTCCACCAAACGCCACGCCGGCCACCACTGCGAGCCCCGCGAGAATTCCGCAGAGCACCACAATGTTCAGAATCAGCGAGTACAACTGGCGCGCCTCCGGATTATCGGTGCGCTGATTCCAGGTGACGCTGGCTTCGTAGTTGACCATGCCGAGCAGAGACTTCGCGTCGTTGTCCGACACGCCTCCACTCACCATCACGACGATCGGCCCCGTCCGCTTGTCGACGAACGAACCTGCATTTTCAACGTTCGAAACTCCAGGCTGCGACTGCGCCATCTGACGCGCGGCATCGATGAGCCGCAAATGCTCGGCTGCAAGTTTGGGCGTCGGGTATGAAATCAGCATCAATGTCGCGTCACCGCTCGGTGTGCTGTAGCGCCCGAACGTCACTTCTGAACTGGTACCAAAGTCCACCAGATCCGCGGAAACCGGCGCTGCCAGTGCCTTCAGGGCGGCCGGGCCCATTACATATTTCTGCGTGTTGGTAATGTAGCCCTGGCGCGGCATGAACTCGATAAAAGTCGGCAGGTTGGCCAAATTTCCGCTGGCACGCGGCAGGGCCTTCGCCAGCCCTCGCATCTGCGACCCTGACATCGCCGATTCCTGGCTGAACTGTGCGTCCACCAGAATGTTCCCTTCGTAAAACAGCACACGCAGTCCAAGAAACGCAGCCTGGTCGCCGATCTTGTCTTCCTTCTTAGTCGTATCCGGCGTCATCTGCGGCTGCAGATAAAACGTGTACGCGCCAAACGCACCGGAAGCGTCGGCGAAGCGCATGGCGTGAACCTTCAGTGTGCGCCCATCGTCGTGGGTGTAGGTCGCGATGGCAGCGTCAGAAAAGCCATATTCGGTCAGAATGACCGGAGCGGTCGCGTCCGCCTTCGCGGGATCTGTGCTCGTTTGAGCCGCGCCCTGCATCTGCCATCCCTCAAATTGTTGGGGAAGAATCGCGGAAGCCTGCTCGGCGGGTCGAGCCGGTTTTTGCACCGCGGGCTTTTCCGCCGCGACCGCCATGCCCAGCAGGCATGCGATAGAAATCACAATCCCAGCAGAACGGGAAAAACTCATGCATCTCCCCGGATTTCGCGAACCGCTAAAGTCATTAGACCACAAACCTCTAAAAAAAGTTTCCATCTCCTCGCAAGTTACTGATTATACAGGCCATTGCGACGCCAGTCAGGGCGAGGCCGCGAGCATGGTTACCTTCGGGCCACAGCCTACACATCGGGGCCATTCACAGAACGTTCATCTCGCGCCAAACTAGCTGTGGGTGACGGAATGCCATCAGAAGTAAGCGCGAACAATCGGCGCGGGAGTCGCACCAAAGCGGTGATTCCCGTAAGAGTCAAAGGTCAGAATAGCGAAGGAAAGCCGTTTGAAGAGCTGGTAGTTACGCTCGACGTAACCCCGGATGGCGTGCGCTTGGGCTCGGTCCATCATGAACTGAATCTGAAGGACGAGCTTACGATCTTCTACCGCCAACGCAAGAATCAGTATCGCGTGGTCTGGACGAAGAAAATGAAGGGCACGTCTGAGTTTCAGGTGGGACTGAAGGCGATTTCGCAGGACAGTGAAGTGTGGGGACTGAATTTCGCGGAATATAGGCGGCAAGCTATTCCGCAGCCGGCGATTGCTCAGCAGTCAGTCGTTGCATAAGGCGAAGGGAGCCAGCGGATAAATTTTATGGGGAAATCATTCAGCAATCCTTTATCGAGCCATTCGTGGATCAGTCGGTTTTGGTCGGACGAAGAAGGTCAGGACATCGCCGAATACTCGGTCATGCTGGCCGTGATCCTGGTCATCGTGGTGGGCACAGTCCGTCTGATCGGCTCCAACGCCAACAGCGTCTTCTCGCAAGTCGGCAGCTCCATCCAGTAAGCAGAATTCCATTCCAAAAGCGGATACCCCATCCTTGTCGCGTTCTTCGAGTTCTTCGCGACAGAGCCTGCCCTGAGCTTGTCGAAGGGGTGGGGATTTTGATTTTGGTGGGTGCCCCATTTCCCGCGCGTTCTGTGCGCGAGAAGTGGGGATTCTACTCTTAGGCAGATATCCAAAACGAATAGCGCTTACTGCCCAGCAGCCTTGTCCATCTTGCTCGCCACCTTCACGCCGCTCAATCCATCCACATACTTCGCAATTCCGTGATACAGCGACTCGGCAATCTTCTGGCGGTATTCGCTGGTCTCCAGACGATGCTCGTCTGTAGGATTGCTGACAAACGAAATCTCGGCCAGGATCGACGGCATATTGGCGCCAATCAGCACGATAAACGGCGCTTTCTTCACTCCGCGGTCGCGGATCGCCGGGCTCCTCGCAGCCAGGCCGCCGTGCAGCGACTCCTGCACATCTCCGGCAAATTCGCGTGACTCCTCGATTTTTTCCTTCAGCGCGATCTTCTTCACCAGGTCCTGCAGCTCGTAAATGGATTTCTCCGAGACCGCGTTCTCCCGTGCCGCCACTTCCAGCGCTTCCGGAGAAGATGTGAAATTCAGGTAGTAAGTTTCTACGCCGCGAGCGGCCGAGTCCTGGCTCGAGTTAGCGTGGATCGAGATAAACAGATCGGCGCGCTGCTGGTTGGCGATCGCCGTCCGGGTTTCGAGCGGAATAAAAGTATCGTCCTTGCGCGTGTAAACCACTTCCGCTCCCAAACGCGTCTCCAGCAACTTGCCCAGCCGTCGCCCCACTTCGAGCACCAGATCTTTTTCCTGCAGGCCGTTGGGACCGATCGTCCCTGTGTCGTGGCCGCCATGGCCGGGATCAATCACGATCCGCCCAATCTTCAGCCCCAGCGCCCGAATCAATGACCGGTCGCCGCGCGCCGTCGGCTTCGCTTCATGAATATCCAGATCAGTCGATTTATGGCTGGCGCTCAGCCGCGATAACGACTGCCCGCGCCCCGAACCTGCGGAAGGAGCATCGCCCGCAGCCTTCTCGTCAGACGCAGAGCCATCGGGATCCGGTTCACTCTCGGTCGAATGCGATGGCGTTGCAAACGACGCATGCGAACGTCCCCCCGCTGGCGTGACCTTCACCGCCTTCACGGAAGGCGCGTCGGCGTCATCGTCATCGTCCGGTTCCACGATCACTTTCTTAATGGGGCCGGCCGTAGTCTTGTTGTCGACCACAACCGTCCTCACTCGCTCCGATGCCGGATGCGTCTTCGAACTTTCCGCTGCGTCTTTCGAGGCAACGTTCGAAGCAACGCTCGCCGCAACGTCCGCGTCGTCGTTCGGGCCTGCGTGAATCTGCTCCTTCTTGCTGACCGGCTTGCCGGCCAGCGCCTTCACATCAGCTTTCAACTCAGATTTCGGCAGCTCTTTAGGCGCGTCCTTGGCTACATTTTTCAGAACTTCCTTCGGAACATCGTTTGAAACCTCGGCCTTCGATCCCGCCTTCGGCGGCGCTTCCACGTCGGCCGTCGCGGTCTCGGCGTCCTTGAGTTCTCGCGCCCGGGTCATCGCGCTGTCCTTGCCCTGAACATCCTTCCCGTGAATATCCTTGCCATGGATATCAATGATCAGCCGATAAGGATTGGGTAGCAGAAAAGATTCGTAGTCCGAGAGGTCGGCCACTTCCAGCACAACCCGCGTGCGCCCCGGCTGAAACTGCGCCACGCGAATTTTCTTCAGGAAGCCATCGTCCACGTCGAACGTCTTGCCGACCAGCGTCGAGGCCAGCTTCGTATCGCGCAGATCGAAGAAGATGCGGTCGGGATTGGCGATGCGCTGCGATCCAAATTTGACGTCGCCCTCCAGGTCGATGGCGATGCGCGTGTAATCGGGAGTCGACCAGTGCCGGATTCGCGTCACCCGCGGCAGATGCCCCGGCTGCGGCACGGAGGACTCGGGCGCAGCGGCTTCCGTCTTCGGATCTGAATTCGCGTCAGCCTTCGAATCGGGATGCGAATCAACCCCTGGCCGGGGAGAATCTTTGGCCGACTTCTGCTCGGCAACTTCCTTGCTCGGTTTCTTTTGCGCCGCTTTCTTCTCGGCCACGGCATCACGGTCCAGTTCCGCAACCGCCTGCTGCGCGTCTTCTACCAGCCGGTTGTGCGGATAGCGGTGCAGAAATTCCTGAAACACGCTGCGGGCCTGCTCCGGATCATTCAGGTCGTCCTTGTAAATCTCGCCCATCGTGAACAGGGCATCGCACCGGTATTTGCTGCCCGGATACTCCTTCCGCAGAAACTTATATTGGGCGACCGCTTCATGCAGAATCTTGTCGTCGTCAAAGCGTCGCCCCATTTCCACCAGCGTCTCGGCCACGGCCACGACGCTGGGGTCGGCCTTGGTCGAGGTCGGCGCCCCAAAATAAATGCTGCGATAAGAGTTGATAACGCGCTGGTAGTCGTGCCGCGTGCGCTCGGCTGGAGGCCGTCCGTTCAGCGCTTCCCGCATGCGCTCGGCCGCGGCAAAGCGGTCGCGCGCCCAGGCTTCATTGTGATGAGATACGTTGTGTGAGCGGGCATGCGCCCGCACTCCGGGAAGCGCCACCAGCAACAGCAGCGCCGCCCAGCGCACGCTGCGCTGGCTCAATCTCATGTTCAAGTCGTCGGTCCGTTACTGTCTCGATCCAACGTTGCAGTTGAACTGCCTTAGGTACCTGAGAGATTTCAAATACAACTGTGCTTTGCCTAGGGTGTCCCATTTCTCGCGCGTTCTTTGCCCGAGAAGTGAAGGTTTTGATTCGATTCCTTCTACAACAGATGCCGCCAACCTAATCCGTGTTGCTGATATAAAGCACGCCCCTCGCATCTCGTTGAACCCGCACGGGATCATGCGCCGCCCCAGACGGAGCAATATCGAACCCTCCGTAATAGAGGTTCGTAATCCTCCGCACGTAATTCTGAGTTTCCGAAAAATGCGGCACACCTGCACTTCGCCGCACCGCTCCCTCGCCCGCGTTATACGCCGCCAAAGTCAAATTCACGTCGCCGTTGTAGCTCTCCAGTAGGTACTTCAGATGCCGCACTCCCGCATCTACGTTCTGCTCGGGGTCAAACGGATTCCTCACCTTCAGTTCGCGCGCCGTCTGCGGCATCAACTGCATCAGCCCAATCGCGCCCTTACTTGAAACTGCGTTGGAGTTGAAATTCGATTCCACTTTCACCACCGCGCGCACCAGGTTGGGGTCCACATTATGCCGGGCCGCAGCCATCGCGATCGAAGAGTCAATTTCTTCCTGCGTAGCATGATATCCGCGGGAATTGGCCGCCAAAATCTTCGCGTTCGCCGACTGGGTCGAATCGTGGCCGTAATATTGGTTAACCTCAGCCGCGGCCGACCGAGCCGCCTGCATTGAGGCCGTGCCGGCCGAGGGCACCGGCTTCCAGCGATTTTCCTTGCTGCTCCAGTACACCAGCTTCGAGCGCTTGGGCTGCGGAGCCTCCACGGGCCGCGCCTTCGCCGGCGCAGGATCGTTCACGTAAACCTTATGCCCATGCTCGTCGGTCGGCGTAATCACTTGAGGCGTATCTCCGCCGTCGTCCACGGCCACCGCCGCGGACGCACGCGGGACCATTAAAAAAGAGAAGGAGGTCGCAACTGCGGTCGTAGCCGTCAGCATCAGTGCGAGTTGCAGGCGCTTTCGCATCATCCGGGCGTTTTCCCTTTCACCGAAACTTCGCTTAGAGGGCCATCCAGACAAGCCTTGCCCTCTTAAGTTGCGCTACCCGGAACCTGACGGAGAATCCCTTACCAGAGTAGGACGATTATAGGCGGGGTGAGGTAGGTGGGCAATCTCTCCGAAGGGAGTAGAACCACCGGAGTAATCGGGGCAAGCAATTGAAAAATATATCCGTTAGAGAGCCCCCAGATGTGCGCCCGACAAGACGAAGGTAACTTCCGAGCCGGTTACCTCGGGTTGTCCTTTAGTCGGGTAGTGAACCCAATTTCAAGATTGTTTCAGTGCGCTGTCATTCTGTGCCGCGGCGATGGGCGGGCGAGGAACCTTACAACAGACCGAAGGTGAGGGTGCCGTGGACAAGAGTGCCTGCGCTTCATCCAGTCAGGCGCTCCTCACATCAGCACAACCGTTGTGCGGATTTCGTAAGGAGCCTCCAGAGCGCTCGGCGCGCTCCCGCGGGACGACATCGGCCAGTGAACCTGCAAGCGTTCACTTTCAACTTGAGCCAACAGCCTCCTTGTCGAAAGGCTTGCCGACTTGCACAATCGCTGGACGATGCGTGTCCAGTCTCGGACACCCGCTTTCGAAATTCGGACGCCTTTCCCGCCCGCCCGTCCCGACTCGGCTTACTAGGTCGTGCAGGAACAATCACTTATCCCCAACCGTATCTGGACACTCGGGTGCTGTTGATTGCTTTACTTCAGCTCCCGTGGAGTCGCACCCATGCCATTCCAAGACCTTCGGATTGCAGTCCGCCATCTGTTGAAAGCGCCGGGCTTTACCACGACGGCCGTACTTATGCTCGCCCTGGGAATTGGCGCCACCACCGCGGTCTTCTCGGTCGTTGAGAGCGTCCTGCTGCGGCCGCTTCCCTTTCCGCATCCCGAAAAGCTGGTCTCGCTGGGCGACATTCTGCAGGGAGCCGATGTGGGAGGCTCCGGCGAAGCCGGGGTCACCGCTCCCGACATTCAGAACTACACCCGCGATACCCATAGCTTCGAGAGCCTGGGCGCGTACAAGCCAACTTTTTATGAACTCTCCGGAGTGGGCGAGCCGGCACAAATCAATGCCTCTCGCCTCTCGGGCGGGGTCTTCCCGGCTCTGGCGGTCGCACCTCTGATGGGGCGATTCTTTACCCAGCAGGAAGACGACCAGCAAGCGCCCGTAACGGTCGTAAGCTACTCACTCTGGCAAGACCGCCTCCACGGCGATCCGGGAGTGCTGGGAAAAAAGATCCTGCTCGACCGCAAGCCATACGTTGTGATCGGCGTCATGCCGCGGAACTTCGAATTTCCTTTGATGCCGGGGCACCTGAACTCGAGCGAGTTATGGGTTCCGATGAGCTTCACCGAGCAGGAGCGTTCCCTGGCGGCCGCGGCGAACTGGAGCTACAGCATGGTCGGCCGGCTCAACCCGGGGATTACCGCGAAGCAGGCGGAGAGCGACGCCGAGCGCGTGGCCGAGGAAACCATGCGCAACTACCCCGCCGCTATGGCCAGCCTGCGCATACGAGCGACGGTCCGTTCGTTGCATGAAGAGACCGTTTCTCAGGCGCGTCAACTGGTGCGCACGTTGTTCCTCGCAATTTCTGTGGTGCTGCTGATCGCCTGCGCCAATCTGGCGGGCTTGCTTCTGGTACGGGCCATCCGGCGCCGCCGAGAGATTGCCGTGCGCCGGGCACTGGGAGCGCCTTCGGGGGCGCTGCTGCGGCAGGCGATTCTTGAGAGCCTGGTATTGAGCGTGAGCGGAGGCTTGCTCGGCGTGGCGCTCGCCGCCGTCGCTGTGCGCATCGGCGTCAGCCGCTTGCCCGAGACTTTGCCCCGTCTTGATGAGATCTCCCTAGACTGGCAGGTAATCGCGTTCGGCATTGTCCTGGCAGCGCTGACCGGCCTGGTTTGCGGACTGGCTCCGGCTTTCGCCGCCCTCCGTACCAGCGTGAATGACACTCTTAAGGAAGGCGGGCGCACCGGCACGGCCGGCGGCGCCCACGCCCGGCTGCGTTCCGCGTTGGTCATCGGCGAAATTGCGATCGCTCTAATTCTCATGGTCGGTTCCGGCTTGCTCTTGCGCAGTTTTGAGAAAATGCGCGCCGTCGATCTCGGCTTTCGCCCCGACCATGTCCTCGTGGCTGCCTACTCGCTGCCGAGGCAACAGTATTCGACCCAGCCCTCCGTCGACCAATTCAACGACCAACTCCTTCGCCGCTTGCGCCAGCTTCCTGGCGTGAACTCGGTCGGGCTTACTTCGTTTCTTCCGGCCGCGGGCAGCCAGGGCAACAGCACGTTCATCGCAGAAGGCTATGTTCCGCCCAAAGACGCGAACCTGAACCTGGCTACCCCCATCCAGATTCAGGGCGATTACATGCAGGCGATGGGAACCCCGTTGCTGGCGGGCCGCTTGCTCACGCCCGCCGATAACGAGAACTCCCAGCTGGTTGCCATTGTGAACTACAAGTTCGCCGAACATTTCTGGCCCGGCGGGAACGCCATCGGCAAGCGTCTGCGCATCGGCATGCAGGAGTCGCCAACGCCTTGGGTTACGATTGTCGGCGAAGTCGCCGACGTGAAGGAGTCTTCGCCCGACGTCCCCGACAAGGAGCAGTGGTACGCGCCCATCGACCAGTTTGAAAAATCCCTGGGCACCTTTGCCTCCCCAGGTGACTTACAGGGCAACGGAGGCTACATCGTCCTACGCACCGCGATGGAACCCGAGCAGATGGCAAATACGCTTCGCCAGACCGTCCGCTCGATCGATGCTCAGCTGCCCCTCACCCAGGTGCAAAGTATGCAGCAAACGGTTTCCGATAGCGAAAACGAACGCCGCTTTAACACAGTCCTCATCTCCTCGTTCGCCATCGCGGCCGTGCTGCTCGCGGCACTCGGCATCTACAGCGTGATCGCGTTCTCGGCTGCGCTCAGAGAACAGGAGATGGCCATCCGCATGGCTCTAGGTTCGCAACGGTCGGGAATCCTCGGCCTGGTTTTCAAGTCCGCAGCCAAGCTTGCCCTGGCAGGCTGCGCTCTCGGACTGCTGGGAGCAGCCGCCGCGTCGAAGCTGCTGCAAACGCTGGTATTCGACGTGAGCCCCTTTGACCCGCTGGTGCTGACGCTGGCCGCAGCCCTGGTGCTGATGCTGGCCATGGCGGCCTCATTGCTGCCGGCACGCCGCGCCGCGTCCATTGATCCCATGAAATCTTTACGAGCGGATTAGGGTAACGATCACAGGAACGACACCGCTCTCGAGTGCCTATTTCACAGGTTCTCCAGGCGGCGCCGGGCCGTCTGGCTGTGGAAAATTCATCCAGAAAAGGCTCGCAACTTGAAGGTGGTGGTGGTATCCTTTGCGCGCTTTAGGGAGGCACCCATGCCGACCATTCATCTGCCGGGCGATGGCCATACCGGTCCTATTCCGGACCCGGACGGAACAACCTGGGACCCGTACACAGACGATAAAATCCTCGCTACTCTGAAGGCTGCGCTGTTCATCTTGAAGCACAACATTCGCGGTATGCGCCCGTGTAATGACTGCTTCAAGAGGCTTCCCGGGGGCCGAACCTTCCAGGAAGTTTTCGACGACGCGACCGTGTTCATCAGCTTCGACCCATCGGGGCCCGACAGCGGCGCA
>Ga0210390_10000840_pt1 | contig 31241 bp, 30 predicted proteins | sample IncBWH11OmetaG_FD_161050 | JGI IMG/M metagenome (GOLD analysis project Ga0210390, IMG submission 161050) | Forest soil microbial communities from Barre Woods Harvard Forest LTER site, Petersham, Massachusetts, United States - Inc-BW-H-11-O ...
CCGTTCGCCGCGATAGTCGAGGAGGTCGAGATCAAGCACGCGCGCCGCGTTGCGTTCGCCGCGGGTCCGGCCAAAGCGATGCTCGACCGCCTGCATCAGCGCGAGCAGGTCGGGGGCGGCGAGCCGCGTAGCGACCGATGCGGCGGCGTTGACGAACCACGGCTGGTCGGAAAGCGGCACCGGGGCGCTGCGGTACCAGCCCGAACGCGCGAGGATGGCAACCCCCTCGCTCGCGAGCGCCGCCAGGGCGGCGGCCAGGGTTTCGCGGGGCGCCCCCCAGCGCGGGCTTTCGAGATTGGCCCCGAGCCCTACCAGGATCGGCGGCGCCAAACCCGCGCGCTCAGGCGAGCAGCGTGCGGGCGATCGTCTCCCATTCCTCTTTCAGAGGTGCCGTCGGCATTTCCCGGCCCGCGCGACCGTACCAGCCGCCGGCGTTGCGCAGGTCGCCCTCGACCCGGTGGAGATAGGCGTGCGCCCAGGAGCCGTCGGCGTCGCCTTGCTGCTGGGCGCATTGATGCGCCTGGTGCCAGTCGCCCTTCGCCTCCCACCACAATGCCTGAAGCGCCGTGCTCAACCCTGCGGGCGGCGCCGGCTCCGCGAGCGAGCCCCGGTAAGTCTCGAAATCCATCTCGCTTTCTCCTCTCGCAATCGCCGGCGAGCATACAGCAGAACCGCCGCGTGTTCGCACCGTCGCGATCTTCCACGGTGCAGCGGGCTTTATGGCGCTGAATGACGCCATCTATTACCGCATACGCAATTGGTGGATTGGCAATCCCTATCAGGACTAGATCGCGGCATTGATCCGGGACGACGTGGACCGTGGAATGACGACGTGGACCCTGGAATCAAGTGCGCGCGACCCCGGCCTGCATACCGTGGCAACGCCCATGGGGCCTGTCGATAATTAGGCGTGGTCAGGCGACGAGGCGGTCGATGCGGTCGCGCAGCCGGTACCAGCCGCCGAGCGCGGGCAGGAACCAGGGGTTACCCGCGTAGAGCCGGTGACCGGGAAATTCGGGCGTGTCGAAACTGCAGGCGTAGTTCGCCGCGCCGGCGATCTTGCGCGCGGTCTGCCAGCCGAGATAGGTCATCATCGCGATCCCGCTGCCATTGCAGCCGAGACAGAAGTGCAGGCCCTCGCTCTGCCCCATATGCGGCAACGCGTCGAGGGTGAAGGCCGTGTTGCCGGTCCAGGCGTGGGTCACCTTGACCCCGTGCAGCTGCGGGAAGCGGGCCGTCATGGCGCGGTGCAAAATCGGCGCGCTGACACTCGCGTCGACTTGCGTAAAGCGCGCCCGGCCGCCAAAGACCACGCGCTTGCCGTCGGGCGACATCCGGTAATAGCACAGCACGCGCCGCGTGTCGGAGAGGGTGCGGCCCTTCGGGATCAGCGAGCGGGCGAGGTCCGCCGGCAATTCCTCGGTCGCGATGATGTGGCTCGCGATCGGCACGATGCGGCGCTTCAAAGCCGGGGTCAGCTCGCCGGTGTAGCCGTTGGTAGCGATCACGACGTCGCCGGCGAGGACCGCGCCGCGGGCGGTTTCGACCCGCCAGCCGCCGCCCACAGGTGCGATCCGCCCGACCGCCGCCTTGACGCAGACCGCCACCCCCCGGCGCCGGCAGGCGTCGAGCATACCCTTGTAGTAGAGCGCCGGGTGCAGCTTGCCCGAGCGCTCGACGACCATGCCGCCATGATAATAGCCGCTGGCGATCTCCTCGCGCTGGCGCTCGCGCGGCACCATGAAGGCGCCCGACCGCGCGGCGCCGTTCAGCATATCGAGCCGGCGCTGCTGCGCCGCGAAATGCTGCTTGGCCCAGGCGCCGACAAAACGCCCGGGCGTTTCCCAAAAGCAGTCGATGTGCTCTTCGCCGATCAGCCGGTCGACCAGCGCGAACGCGTCGCTCGCGTCGGACAGAATGCGGTCGGCATGGGCGCGGCCGAGATCGGCGGCGCGGCCGCTGAAGCTCTTGCCGACATTGACGCCGCCGCTGACGGCACCGCCATTGCGCGTGCTCGCGCCAAAGCCGAGCTCGTTCGCCTCCAGCACGACGGCGTCGACGCCGTGTTTGGCCAATTCCAGCGCCGTCGACAAACCGGCATAGCCGGCGCCGACAATCGCGACGCGCGCCTCCGGCGGCACCTCGACCGACGCGTCGGCGGCCGGCCGGTACGCCTCCCACCAATAAGGCTCGGGCTTGAATTCCCGATGCAGGATGTCCGAGTTCAGCATCGTCGCAGGCTATCACCACCCGTGTCGCGGGCGAACCCGGCGCCTTAGCGTTGCGGCAACTTTTTGCGCCATACACTGTCGCTGTCTCAACCTCGGATCACATTGCGATGGCGCGCGACACCTATCAGGTCATGGCTAGGGAGCGCCGGTTCGGATCCCTGCGACAGCTCGGGAAAGTTGCGCCGAGTTTACCGTCAGCGGCGTTCGCTCGCGGACCGACCGCGGTGGCGCGCGGCCTTTGGCTGATCGCGCTCGCGATCGGGTTGACGGCCGGCAGTTTTCCGGTTGCGGCCGAGGACGCCCAGCAATCCCGGATCATTCATTTGAGCGGCGCCGGCCCGAACCTCGACGACGACCTGGCGGTGGTATGCCCCGACCGCAGCCCGAGCACACCGCAATTCCAAAATCGACGGACCGGCAGGGTCTTTCCGATCACCGACCCGCGCCTGCGCGCGATTGCTCAGAAGGCGTGCGAACCGGACCTCGATGCCGCGCCGACCAGCGACGTCAGCATCGTCAACGACACCGGCGCCACGATCTATGTCGGGTTCGCGCCGCAAGCCGGTTCGGGGATTACCTGGGGCGAGGGCTGCGGCAAGACGGCGACCCATTCGACCGCCGTCGTCGGCAAAGGCGCTACCTGCGCGGCCAGCGTCATCAACTCGAACGCCAATCCGGGCTCGCGCTTTTGCGCCGCGAGATCGCTCGACTCCACCGGCATCCTCAATTGCTGGCAAGCGCAGACCCATCTCCCGCACAACACGATCATCGAGCCGAATTTCCTGCTCGACTGCAAATTCGGCGACAAGACGTACCCCGGCTGCGTCTTTTACGATGTCAGCGTGATACCCGCGAACTGCACCGACAACCTCTTCACCGCCGCCAACGACTACTGCAAGGGGACGGGTGGGGCGTCCTACAATCTGCCGGTAAAGGTTTCGTGCCCGGACGAGCCTACCTTCACCTGCAAGGGCCCGGTCGCGACGAGCGGCGTTTATGCCGCGACGGGCTATCCTTCGATGTGCGGCACCCCGAGCGCCTCGTGCATCGGCAACACTCAGAGCTGTGTGAACGGTTATTTCTCGCCGACGAACAACAACCCCCAGCATCAGCCGGGGGCCTATTGTTTCGGCACGCTGACGATGACTTTTCTCGCCGGGCCGTAGCGCGAAAATCAGGAGCGGTGGACATTGCGCCGCCGCCTGCTTCGACTTGTTCCAACTCGCAGCCATGCGGGCGGCAGCGGCAAGGGCTGTCAACCCGGCATGACCGGCGGCGCGCGCGACGTTCTAGTATGGCTCGCCACCCGCGTACGACCGAGGAGCGAGAACCATGCCGACCGCAGCCGCCACGCATTCAAACGGCCGTCAGGAAGCGGCGGGTCTGTATCGCGAGCTCGAAGAGCGCCTTCTCGCCCGCGACCAGGTCGGCGGCAGCCGGGTTTATTACGAGTTGGTGCGGCGCGGGCGGCCGTTGCCGGAAATCATGGCGGAGGCGGTGCGCATTCACGCGCCCTATACCCACGTCCCCTATCATCAGCGCATCGACGACGGGTTTCCCAATTTCGTCAACAACGACCACTGCCTCCTATCGGCGCGCGCGGCGGTCAATTTGCGGACGATGCTGCCCGAAACGCTAGCGGCGCTGCCGTTGGCACAGACCATTTGGTACATCCCGTCGGGGCTCGATATCTGGAATCAGAAGATCCTGAAGGCGCCGGGCCATTACGCGACGCGCGGCTACAAGATGCCGAACACGACGCCGCCGGCGCCGGTCGTCTATTGGCCCGACCAAGAGCCGCTGCGCGAGGCCGGCCCGCTCGCCGAACGCCTCAACAATTGGCTGACCCTCGTCGAGCGCGGCGAGGTCGTCGACGCCTACCGGGTTTTTCTCGGGTTGATGGAAGAGCCCGAACACCGCAAGGAAGTGCTGGCGCAGCTAGTGTTTGCCGGGCTGATCGACGTCCAGGACCGCATGCTCTACAACCGCTCGTATACGACCGGGCACAAGGCGTACCGCGCCCGCTCGGTCGTCGAAATCGGCAACGCGGTCGGTTGGGACAACGCGCACGACGTGATCTATGCGGGCGCCCTCGACATCGCGGTCGGGCCGCGCTGGCATTCGGTCTACGAGATGGCGTGCAACGTCGTGACGATGTTTATCGAGGGCGCCGAGGTCCATGCGGTCCCGCAGGGCGGCACGACCGAGCGCGAACGCACGCTTCTCACGAACACCGGCCCGCTCGCCGAATCCGACACCGAGGGACTTGTCGATGCGCTGATCCGGCAGCACGAGCCGGCCTACATCGAGAAGATCAGCCGCCTGCTGCTCGCCGGCACGGCACCGCGGCGGATCATCGACGCGATCCAGCTGGCGGCGGCCCAGGTGGTGCTGGAGACCGACGGCCCGAACGCGTTCTCGATGCCGCAGCACACTTACGAATATTGTAACACGCTTGGCTGGTTCTACGACAATTTCGAGCATCCGCAGCGGCTTAAGCTGCTCTTTGTCGCCGGGTCGATGGTCAACCAGGCGGCGTGGAACCAGAAACATATGGGCTGGAGCAAAGCCGAGCCGATCCAGGCCCCCGGCGCTGCCGGGCGGATGAGCGGGGCGCAGATCGTCGGCCGGGTGGAGGAGTCGCTAAGCGCGCTCGACACGGCGCAGTCGGTGGCGTGGACCAAGGCCTATCTCGACAGCGGCGAGGACCGTTCGCCACTGGTGGAGCGGCTGGCGCTGATGGCGACACGGTTTGGCAACGACCCGCACAACCAGGAAATCCCGCAATGCCTGTTGCAGGATTACGGGAAAAACCAGTGCGCCGACCGTGACCGGCTGCTGCTCGCCTGCGCCCACATCTCCGCCGGCCACCGCAAATACGGCGACACCTTCGAAGCGGCCCGCCGTTTTGGCGAAGCCATGGAGGTTGGCGGGCTGAACTGAGCCAGCTGCCGGAAGTTCATCGTTCCCGGCGCGGGCGCTTTCCCCGCGAGCCAAGACGCGGGCGCGCCGGCGCTCGTCAGCGGTGGGCAAGCTCCCTTTCACGGCTTCAGGATCGGCCTTCCCGGCGCCCCCGATGACGCTCGTCGGCTGACGCAGCTTATCGACACGTCGGGACGCTGGCGGCGCCGGAATCGGCGGCGGGCCGCGCGCGTCAATTCCCCCGCGGCGGTTGCAGCAGCTCGCACAGCGCCGCGGCGCGCGGGGCCTCGCGCATGCCGCGGATAAACGCGAGGCTCGCCTCGACGCGCTCGCCCGGCAGCCCGGCATATGGCACCAGCGCCCGGTATTTGGCGTCGATGTCGGCCCAGGCGATGCCGAGCATCCCGGCGCCCTTCGGGACAAAAACCGTGCTGATGCCACTGCGGCCGTCGCTGGCGCGGATCGTCACCGTCGCCCCCTGCCGGTAGCGCGCGGCGTCCTCCGCCGGCGGCGGGCCGACCCGAACCTTGTCGATCAGCCGGTGGATAACCGGGTCGGCGATCTTTTCGGGGGTCGCGTGCACCCAGGAAAAGGCGTGATCGGCCGCACCGGCGGCGAGGAAATAGGCCGGGCTGTGCGCCATGTCGACCAGATCCCCAGGGTGCAGCGGCCCGGTCAGCGCGGTCATCCCCGGCCGCGACACGGTGATGGTGTCGATCTCGTCCGCCGCGATGCCGGCGTCGCGCGCCGCGTTCCCGGCAGCCTCGGCGAATGCGTGCGAGGGATGCCCGCCGGGGACGAGCTTGACCGCCATGTCGGTGACGATGTCCCACGATTGGCCAAACCCGCGCGTGACCACGGTCGCGGCGGAGGCCGGGTCGACCCCGCCATATGCCTCGAAAAACCCGTGGCGGGTTTCGAAAACGCGCTCCTCCGCGCGGTAGCCGTGCCCGGCCGCGAGCGCCGCGTTGACGCCGAGCATGGTCGCGAGCCCGGCATGGTACTCGCGCGCGACACTGGTGTTGGCCGCCGCCGCGAGCCCGCCGATCGAGGTCGCCGACAACGAGATCGCCTGCGTCGCCTGCGCGGCGTCGAGCCGCAGCAGCCGGGCGGCGGCGGCCGCGGCGGCGAAGATCGCGACGAGGCAGCCGTGAAAGCCCTGCCGGCGAAAGCCCGGGGTGATCGCCTCGCCGATCCGCCCCGCCGCCTCGTAGCCGAGCACGATCGCCGCCAGCACCTCCTCGCCGCCGACACCGCGGCGCTCGGCGATTGCGAGGCTCGTCGCGGTCAGCGGCGTGCCGCAATGGACGATGTTGCGCAGATCGCTGTCGTCGCAGGCCGCGGCGTCGCTCATGACCGCGTTGACCTGCGCCGCGTCGGCGACCGGCAGCCTCGCGCCGCCGTCAAACCACACGGTCGCGTCGGGGCGGCCGCCACGCTCCCGCGCCAGGGTGCGCACGATGCGCGCCGACTCGATGCCGGAGCCGAACGCGGCGCTCGCGACCGTGCTGGCGATCAGCATCGCGGCATGGTCGAGCGCCTGCGCCGGCAGCTCCGCGGCGGTGGTTTTGGTGACGAGCTCGGCAAGCTCGCGGGCGACGGTCATCGCCGGCGCTACCTCGGCTCGGTCCAGCTTTCGGAGAAGGCGAGCGCGCAGGTGCTGAACGGCCGCCCCTCGCGCTCGACCGGCCACGGACGGCCCGACGCCTGCACCCCGTCGACGGTCAGCCGCGTCCCCAAGGCCGGGATCAACAGCGAGCACACGCCATAGCGGCGCCCGCCCTCGCCCGGCTGGGTGTGGATCAGCAGTGGCTCGCCGATGTCGTACCAGGTCAGCGCCACCTCCTCCTCGGTGGTCACGATCCGTTCGGTCCAGAAGTAATGCGGGTCGCCCGACTTGACGAATTCGGCGTCGGTGACCGGGATCGACGTGTCGGCGGTTTCCGGGTTCAGCATGCCCTGCACCGTCGTCTGCAGCCAGCGCGCCATCGCGATGTTGTCGGACCAGATGCGCCAGCGGCCTTCGGTCAGCTCGCTTTTCAGGTAAAGCACATGGCCCGGCCCCGCCGGGCAGGCAATGATGCGCCAGAAACTCGCATTCGTCGTCTGCGGCCCGCCATCGGTCTCGCTCAGCCGGATAAACGGGTTCTCCCCGGTCAGGATCACGTGGTTGGTGTCGGCGGCCATCGGGTGTCCTCCCTCGCAGCGCTGGTGCGGGCGATCGTAGTGGATCGCGGGCCGTCGCGCCATCGGCCGGCGGCGACAGGTTCGCGCGAGGGCAATGGAGGGCGAGGGTCGACCCGCCGGAGACCTCGAAATTTAGCCCATTGGCGAAGGGTGCGAACCCGTGCTAGGGCGGCATCCGGAGGGTTTGATGGCGCATTCCCGAGCAGCTGACGATTTTACGGCAATCCGGGCCCGCATGGAGGAGCTGCGGCGGGAGCGGCTGCCCGAGCAACCCGCCCCGCCAACCGAGACTGGTCTCGTGGGTCATCGCGGCCCGTGCGCCTGCGGCCGCAGCCTGTTCGCCGACGAGTGCGACGGGTCGTGTAAGTTCTGACGGGTGCCCAGCCATGTGCCACCGTTGTCCGGTTGAGAGAAATGCGTTGCGCGAGAGCCCGATGCCACCCGCAATCGTCGTCGCCGGGAACAAGTCCGTCATGACGACTTCCATAACCTCTGAGCATCCCGATCAATCGCGCGCCGCCAGTCACGGCGCCGGGCGGAACATCCAGATCGCGGCCGGCTCGCCTCCCGTTGCCGGCACCGCCACGAACAGCCGGTTCATCTCGGGGACAAACAGCGAGGTCCGCGCCCCCGACGCGGTCGCCGCCTCGCCGATCCGCCGATACGAGCCGGCATGCTCCTGGATCACGTCGACGATACCCGCCCCGCAGCTCACGTAAACGCTATGACGGGTCGCGTTGGCGAACACATCGTCGGCGTCGCCGCACGTGTCGAGGCTGGCAAGGACGCCGCCGTCCGCGGTTGACATGACCAGCAGCCTCGGGGGGCGGCGGAAGACCGCGAACAGCCGCTGCGAGCCGCGATCGACCGCCATCGGAAAGTTCGAGCGGTTCGGCACGGTCGGCCACGCGCCAACGACGGCGCCCTTGGCGAGATCGGCAACCTCGATCCGGCGCGCATCGGGCTCGTTGACAAAAACCCGATCGCCGTCGACTTGAAAGCCCTCCGGGTGCGCTTTGAGGCGGATGTCGCCGAGCTTTGCCCTGGTCGCCGGATCAATCACCGCGAGCGCACCTGTTCCGTAGCCGACGAGCACCCGATGCCGCGCGGTGTCGATGCGGACATTGTCGGCGTCAACGCCAAGATCGACGCGGCCCAGCGGTGTGAGATCGTCGCCGCGCAGGACGCGAACCGACCCGTCGCCGGCGTTGGCGACCCAGATCGTGTCGGTGGTCGGCTCGTAGCCGACGCCTTGCGGTTCGTGCAAACCCGCGATCGTCCGCAGCACACGCTGCGCGGCGAGGTCGACGACGCCAACACTGTCATTGCCGAGCTCGGCGACGAAGAGCCGTTGCCGCTGCAGATCGACCGCGAGATGGTCGATGCGCCCGCCGACCTGCCCGAGCGGTATTTTCATGACCAGCACGAGCGGCGCCGGCGGCATTTCGGCCTCGGCGGCGATCGGCACGGCGGTCCCGATCGCGAGCGCGACCACCCGCGCGAGCACGATCAACGGTTGGCGGTGCCGACCCGGCCGGGCCGGTCGCCGGCAAGCCCGGCCGCGACGCTTAGCGGGACGATCCGGCTTTGATGCGACCATGATCTCGAAGCACGATACCCACTTGTATCTCCTCTCCCCAGCCGGGAGCGGGGTCGGATGAGGGCCGACTTTTTTATAACCAGCCAGCGGGAGGCGAAATGCCGTTTGTCGCGTCGAATGGCCTGACCGAGGCCGGCACCGCCAGGACCGTCGTGGCCGGCGGCATCAACATCCACTATCACGACATGGGCGCGGGCGAGCCGGTATTGTTGCTGCACTCCTACGGCCCCGGCACCACGGCGTGGATCACGTTTCACAAGGCCGTCGGCGCCCTGTCGGCGCACTTCCGCTGCATTCTCTTGGACCTGCCGAACTTTTCAAAGACCGGCCCGGTCGTCTACCGCGAGGGGGTGCACGCGCTTCAGGCGCGGACCGCGGTCGGGTTGCTCGACGCGCTCGGCATCGGCAGGGCATGCTGGGTCGGCAACTCGCAGGGGCGGCCAGTCGGCGATGGTGGCGGCCATCGCCTATCCCGAGCGGGTCCAGAAGTTCGTGATGGGCGGCTCGCATATCGGCACCGGCGGCGACCGCTACCTGTTGGCGAACCGCCCCTCAGAGGGCAGCCGCGCCACCGCCCGCACCCTCGCCGACCCGAGCCGCGACAACATCCGGGACTACCTGCGCGTCCACATCGACGACGCGAGCCTGGTGAGCGACGAGCTCGTCGACTACATCCACCGCGCGCACACCTGGTCGCCCGAATTCATCGAGGCGCGCCGGCAATCGGTGAGCCTGCCGCACGACTACACCTCCGACCTCGCCGGCATAAAGATGCCCGTCCTGTTAATCCACGGCCGCTACGACCGGATGGTGCCGTTCGAGGTCTCGATCGCGATCCTGAACCATATCGCCGACTCGCGCCTCGTCCTCCTCAACAATTGCGGCCATTGGCCCCCCTTCGAAAAACCCGCCGAGTGGACCGCCCACGTCCTCGCCTTCCTGCGCGGCTATTGAGCGGGGTAGCTCCGCCGTGCCTTGGTCATTAAATTTGTAGGGCGGATAAAAGCACAGCAAATTTGTAGGGCGGATAAAAGCACAGCCGCATCCGCCGATGCTTGCGGGGTCGTCGGCGGGTTACGCTTCGCTCACCCGCCTACTGACTGGTTTTTGTCGAGGAGGCGTCGAGGACGATCACGGCTCCAACGGCGGCGGATCGCCGACCGGTGCCGGCGGGTGCGGCGCGATCTCGTCGGCGCCGCCCAGAAGCAGGAAGCGTCGGCGGATCGCCTCGGCGAGGTTCGGTTCCGGGTGCGGCTTTGCAGCGCTGAGCGCTTTCTTCAGGATATGGCGCAACTCGGCTTCCATCGACCGGCCATGCCGGGCCGCGCGCACGCGTAGTTCTTCCATCAATTCGGGATCGACATTGCGGATGGTCAGCGTCGATCGATACGCCTTCATTGTGTGCAATGCCGACATCCCGCGGCAAGCGGAGCGCGGATCGCGAATCCGTGAGTCTGACCGGCGGGCAGCCCAGAGGCGACGGGTTAGTCGCGGCGGGGGCGGCGGAGGGTGAAGGTTTCGAACGGGGCGAGCTGGCCGTCGCGTCCGACGATGTCGTAGTAGGTGACCTTGATCGTGGTGACGCCGCCGGGAGCCGACCCCGGGTCGATGGTGAAGGCCGCAAAGCCGTAGGCGTGCGTCGCGTTGCGCACCGCCGACCAGGGTGCGTGCTCGTGCACATAGACCGGCGGGCGCTTGCCGGTCTTCGGGTCGGGCTGGCCGACCGCGGTGATCACCCGGCAGGCCGGCGGGTTGAAGAACAGCTGGTTCGACGGGACCGACGTCCCGCCGCCGCCGATGACCATGTGCACCGTTCCCTTGCTGGTGTCGACCAAATCGGTGGCGGTCGCGGCGGGGACCGGCGTCCGGGTCGCGTTCAGTTCCTGGCCGCGGATCGGGTGCGAGCGCTCGTAATGGTGCTCGTGCCCGCACACCACGAGGTCGACGCCGTACTTGTCAAACAGCGGGACCCACTCCTCGCGGATGCCGAGGTCGGCGCCGTTGAACTTGTCGGCCGTCGAGACCGCGACCTGGTGCATGCACACGACAACCCAGTCGATGTCGCGATTGCCGCGGGCGGCGGCCAATTCCTGTTCTAGCCACGCCTTCTGGGCGCCCTCGGAATAGCCCCGGACATAGGAGTTGCCGCCGTCCTGGTAGACGACATCGTCGTTGGCGATGCTGACCACCCGCACCGCACCAGCGGTGAAGGCGTACCAGAGGCCGCGCGTCACGTCGGTTTGGCCGGCCGCCCCCGGCACCGCGAAGTAGGTCTGGTACGCGCGATACCCGATCGGCCCGTTGCCGAGCTCGTTCTCGTGGTTGCCGGGCGACGGCATCCACGGGCGATTGCGGGCGCTGCGGCTGTTGTTCGCCCAGAAATCCCACCAGGTGCGCACCCGGTCCTCGGCGAGGTTGGCGTAGCACAGGTCGCCGTTGAACAGGTGGAACAAAGGCTGCAGCCGCTCCACGCCGAGTGTCGTGTCGCCAGCCGCGGGCGAGCCGAGATTGTCGTTCACATAAAGGGTTTTCGGCGCCGTCACCCCGGCGGGGGGCGGCAGGAGCGCCTTGCCGAGCGTCGGCGTCCCCTGATCGCCAAAGCTGGTGAAGGTGAAGGGTGCCTGACCGCGCGGCGCTGTGCGGAACGTCGCGAACTCCGGCTCGGCACCGTCGTGCATCGCCGCGTAGAGATAACGGGTGTCAGCGCGCAGCCCGGCGAGCGTTGCGTGACAGGCGTAGACCGCCTGGCCCGACTTTGCGTCGGTGTAGCTCGCCGGTTTGGCCATGACGGTTTGCTCGAGCTTGCCGTCGAGACGCCCGAGCACGACGCGGGGATTGCGAACCGGCTGCAGCGCGTGCCAGGACACCACGATCTCGGACGACGCATCCGCGCCGAACTGCAGATGCAGCCCGGCAACCGGAGGCGTCGCCAACGGACCGGGCGATGGCGGTGAGAGAGGCGACGAGGCCGCGGGAGGCAAGGAGGGAGCGGGAGGCAAGGAGGGAGCGGCCTCGGCGTCGGTGGCTCCGAAGAGGGGTGCGGCCACCATGGCGCCTCCGGCGATGCCGGCGGCGGCCATCAGCCTGCGGCGGCTGAGGTCGAGGTTGAAACCGATGTCTTGCGTGGTCATGGCCGAAACCTTGCCCCAAGGTTGATAGGCAAGGCTATCGCTACTCGGTGACAGTTCGGCGAAACCGGTGTCAGGCCGGCAGGCCGGGCTCTTCCTGCAGGTTCGTCACGCGTCCCCCTCTGGTCGCCTCGGCGCCGAGCTCGCGGTTTCGGCTGCCGTCGCCGCTCGATCTTAGGTGCTTTGCGGCGCGCCGGCAGGGGATTAAGCTGGCGCAGAACCAGCGGAGGAACAAGCCTTGACGATGATCGACATGCATGCCCATTGGCGGCCCGCCGCGGTCGCCGACGCCCTGCGCGCCCGTAACAGGGAGCCGCGCATCCTGCGCAACCCCGACGGCGCCGAGGTGCTGAAGTCGGGACGGATGGGCGAAGAGCCGCTCGCCACGGCGTTCGACGACGTCGACTTCCACCTCGCGCGGATGGACCGCCAGGGGGTCGAGACGAGCGTCTTGTCGCTGCTCGGGTCGTTCTGCTGGATCGAGGCGCAGCCGCTCGACGAGGCCGGGCCATTGTGCCGGAGCGTCAATGACGGGCTCTCCGCGATCTGCCGCAAGCACCCCGGCCGCTTTGCCGCCTACGCAGCACTGCCCTTGACCGACATCGCCGCGGCGGCCGCCGAGCTCGATCGGGCGATGGGGCTGCCCGGCATGATCGGCGCGCAGATACCTGGCAACGCCTTCCTGACGCGCAAGGACGCCGAGGCGATGCGCCCGGTGCTGGAGGTCGCGAACCGCCGCCGCGCAGTGTTGTTCATCCACCACGGGCCGCGGCCGGGCGACGCGTTCCCCAAGGTCGCCGGCGACACCGACAACGCGCGGCGCCGCAACGGCACCCTCGACATGCAGGCAAGCCTGTCGTCGGTCATGGTGACGTTGTGCCTGACCGACTACCTCGCGGACTACCCGGACGTGATGGTCCACGTCCACAATCTCGGCGGCAATCTGCCGTACGAGGTCGAGCGCATGGACCACCGCTGCCTGCTCGACACGCCGCAGGAGGAGCTGCCGTCGTCGCGCTTTCGCAGGGCGCGGGTGTACGTCGACTGCAATTCGTTCGGCCCGCGCGCGATCGAGGCAGGCGTGCGGCTCTACGGCGCCGACCGGATCGTGTGCGGCACCGACGGCACTGAGTTCGGCTGCGACTGGACGCGAAAGGCGCTCGCGGAAGCCGAGATCGGCGAGGATGCGCGCGAGCGGATCCTGCACGGCAACGCCGCCACGATGCTGAGCCGCGCCGCCCGGGCCGCACAGCCCGCAGCCGCCGCCGACTGATCCTTCGCCGCCCGGCCGCGGCGGCATCAGCCGCCGGCCGGTTTCTCCGCGAGGCCAGCGATCATCGCGCGGCGGCTTTGGCGAGGCGGCCGAGACAGTGCTAGGCTCGTCGCCCGAAGGGTCGAGGAGGGACGCATGGGCCAGGCGCTGAACGGCATTCGCATCATCGACATGACGCACAACCAGGCGGGGCCGGCCTGCGCCCAGATCCTGGGGTTTCTGGGCGCCGACGTGATCAAGCTGGAGGAGCCGAAGGGCGGCGATGTCGCGCGCCGCAACATGCGCGACCGTCCGGACACAGACAGCCTCTTTTTCCTGCTGTTCAACGCCAACAAGAAAAGCCTGACCCTTAACCTCAAGACCGCGCGCGGCAAGGAGTTGTTCCGCGAGCTTGTCGCCAAGTCGGACGTGCTGCTGGAAAATTTCGGGCCGGGGGCGCTCGACCGGCTGGGCTTCGGCTTTGCCGCGCTGCACGAGGTCAACCCGCGGCTGATCTACGCGACGATCAAGGGGTTTGGCACCTACGGCCCCTATCGCGACTACAAGAGCTACGAGCCGATCGCGCAGGCGATGGGGGGTGCGATGAGCATCACCGGCTTCCCGGAGAACCCCCCGACCTTTGTCGTGCCGGCGATCGGCGATTCCGGCACCGGCATGCACATGGCGATCGGCATTCTCGCGGCATTGCAGCAGCGTCATGCGACCGGCCGCGGCCAGCAGGTCGAGGTGTCGATGCAGGATGCGGTCGTCAACTTGATCCGGGTCAGCCTGCGCGACCACCAGCGCTTTGGCGAGGCCATGCCGAGGCGCGGCAACCAGATGGGCCGCGGCATCCCGAGCACGACCTATCCGTGCGCTCCAGGCGGCCCCAACGACTACGTCTTCATCACCGCGCAGCAGCAGATGTGGCCGGCTTTCACCGAGGCGATCGGCCGGCCGGAGCTCGCCCGCGACCGGCGATTTGCCAACGAGGAAGCGCGCTGGGAGAACCGCACCGCGCTGAACGCGATCATCACGGGCTGGACGCGCGGCCGCTCGAAGCACGAGGTCATGCAGCTTCTTGGCGCGGCGGGTGTGCCGTGCGGCGCCTGCCAGGACACCGGCGAGGTGTTGGCCGACCCGCACTTGCGGGCGCGCGACATGATCGTCGATGTCGACTATCCGACGCGCGGCACCTACCAGACCGTCGGATGCCCGGTGAAATTGTCGGAGTCCCCGGCGGCGGTGACCCGCCCGCCCGAGCTCGGCGAACACACGGCCGACCTGTTGCGCGAGCTCTGCGGGCTCGATCCGGACGAGGTTCGCCGGCTGCGCGACGACGGCGTCGTCTAACCGACTCTTCGGCGCTCGAAGTCGTGGATGGCGGCGTCGAGCCCGGCCAAGCCGAAATTGGAAAGCTTATTCTACCATTTTGAAAAGCGGGGATCAGGGATCGCTGTCGATTTTCCCAGATTCATTTCGGCCTGAGGCAAGACGGCGGAACTGGGGGAGGCCCATGGCCGTATTAGGCCTATTGTCGTAGAAAACTGTTGGCTGGCACCAAATTACTTTAATGCCTCTGTAGAATCAGGAAGTTATTTTCCTATCTACAATGGTGGCATTTTTTGAAAAAATGTTATCTCTAGCCGATGAAGCGGTATGTCGCGGTCGGCTGGGCCAGAAAAGGACGGCTATATGCCAAAGGAACATCGGTTATGACGGAGCGTCCGGTGGAACTCGATGAGCATCGCGGCATGGCTGCTCAGACATTGACCGAGCTGCGCCGGCGTCTTCACGAGGTCCAAGCAGATCAGACCGCCTTACGGCAACGCCAAGACGAATTCGAGCGCTATGCCGTTGCCGCGCCGTCGGCGACCTGGCCCGAGGCTGCCGCAAAGGCGCGATATCTGATCCAGCTCTTCGCCGCTACGCCCGAAGCGCGGGACCCGCGCCGCCGTGAGTTGATTGCTAAGGTGCTTGACGAACTCACCCGACTTTCCGACCAGTCGGGTTCGATGCCGGCGTCATCGGATACACCCAAATAACCCCGGGTCGGCGGCGCCGCCCAGGCGCCCTTACGTCGGCTTGGCTTGGTGCGTGGCCCCCGTGAACCGCCGACCGTTAGCGTCATGGTGGCGATGCGCGCCGACCGTCAGCGCATGCAGAGCCGCTGCGTCGCCAACAGCTTCTCAGTATCTCATGGAGGCTGTTGCCCTTAAGAAGCTTCGAGCCGACCGCGCGAAAAATTAGGCCCCTTTTGGTGCGCAACCAAGCTGCCGCAGGCCGGTGTTCACTACATGACCGCCCAACTCTTCCAGCTTGTCGCATTGCCGGGGCTAATCGGCTCCCTGATGCGGTTTCCGTACACCTTCGCGGTGCCGCGGTTCGGCGGGCGGAACTGGACGATCGTCAGCGCGAGCCTGCTGTTGATCCCGACCTCTTTGCTCGCGTTCTTTTACCCGGGCCGGATCAAGGGCTGGGCGGCCGGCAGCAACATCGGGGTCAGCACGGTGCAGTTGCCGACGCCGATCCTGGTCGGCTTCGGCTGGGTCAGCCTTTATCTCGCCGCACCGCTCGGCGCCAAGGGGCTTTACCTGCAAAACGCCGGGCTGATATGTGGCTGCCGCTGATCGCGATCGCGATCTACGGGGCTGCCCGCCACATGAACAACCTGCGCACCGCGCGCCCGACCTTCCGCGACCAGCTGGTCATCACCCGGCGCAAGCACACCTGGGCCATTTCCTGGCTTTGTGTCGGCACGTTCGGCTCGTTCATCGGCTATTCGGCGGCATTTCCGCTGCTGATCAAGACGCAATTTACGGCGGTCACGATTCCGTCGCGTTTCTCGGGCCGCTGGTCGGCTCGGTCGCCCGGTCGCCCGGCGGCCTGCTCGCCGAAAAAATCGGCGGCGCGCGCCTGACATTTTGAATTTCGTCGCGATGGGCGGCGCGACGATCGGCGTCATGTATTACGTCGACATCGCGAGCTTCCCCGGTTTCCTCGCGATGTTCCTGGTCCTGTTCATTACGACCGGCGTCGGCAACGGCTCGACGTTTCGGATGATCCCCTCGATCTTCCGCGAGGAGAAATTGCGCGAGGCGGAATGTGCGGGCGAAACCGCGCGCGGCGGCGCTGAAAGCGGCCGGCACCGAGAGCGCTGCGGTGATCGGCTTTACCTCGGCGATTGGTGCGTGCGGCGGGTACGTGATCCCACGCGCGTTCGGCGCCTCGATCGCCAGGCGATACTTGGCGCTCGAGGTCTTCCTCTTATTCTACGCGACCTGCGTCGCCGTTACGTGGTGGTACTACCTGCGCCGAAGCCTTTTCGCCCAGCGCTCGCCGACGAGCCTCGCCGAGGCGTGGGTCTGAGGCAATGATGATCGCCGCCGCCGATGCGGACAGCCGATCGTGACCGGCCAGCTTTTCGCGAGAGCGGCGGGCGACCGGCGCGCGGCCGCAACTGGCTGTTTTTCGGCAATCCACGGCGCGCCAGCGATTTCCTGTTCGAGGACGAACCGACTGCCTGTCATCCGCGACGGCCTGCTCGACCGGCTCGACGTCGCCTTCTCGCGCGACCAGCCGCACAAAATCTGTGTCCAGCACCGCATGCTGGAACAGGCAGCCGACCTATGGGCGTGGATCGAGGGCGGCGCCTATTTCTATGTCTGCGGCGACGCCGAGCGGATGGCGCGCGACGTCGACCGCGGCCTCGCCTCCATCGTCGCCAAAGGAAGGCGGCATGGACATGGCCGGCAGCAAGGCCTACCTCGCCCGCGACGGACACTACGTTCGCGACAGTCTATTGACCGGCGCCGGGTGGTGCCTCAGCCTGACCGCGCCATCAAGGACGACGTATCGACGAGCATGACCCAACCATTGCAGGGGCGGCGGATTGCGCTGCTCGAAACCCGCGAGGCCGACCGGTTGGCGGCGATGCTGCGCGAGGAAGGCGCCGAAATCGTCGCTTGCCCGGCTGTGGCGATTGTCCTTCCCGCCGACCCGGCCCCGGCGCTCGCCTGGCTCGGGCGCTTTGTCGCCGCGCCGTTCGACGATCTCGTCCTGTTGACCGGCGAGGGGCTCGACCGGCTGCGCGATCTCGCCCGCCCGGCCGGCATCGAGCCGGCATTTATCGCCGCGCTCGGCCGGACGCGCACGGTCTGCCGCGGCCCGAAGCCGGTCCGGGCACTGCGGGCGCTGGGGCAGCAGCCGCAATTGCGCGCCAGCGAGCCGACGACGGACGGGGTCATCGCGCTGCTCTCGGGCCTCGACCTGCGCGGCCGGCGGGTCGGCGTGCAGCTTTACCCGGAGGCCGGCAACCGGCTTGTCGCGTTTCTCGAACATTCGGGCGCCGTTCCCGACCCGGTGACGCCCTACGAATACGCCGCGCGTGCCGCCGATGCGGCGATCGTGGCGCTGATCGACCGACTGGCCGCCGGCGCGGTCGACGTCGTCGTGTTGACCAGCGCGCCGCAAGTCCGGCGCCTGTTCGACGTGGCGGAGGCGCACCGCCTGACCGAGCGGCTGCTCGCCGGGCTCCATCGCACGACGATCGCCGCGATCGGGCCGGTGGCGGCCGAGGCGGCGGCGCGGCGCGGGCTCACGCCGGCGATCATGCCGAGCGGGAGCTATTTCATGAAGCCGTTGGTGTCGGCCATCGCCGCCGCGATGAACGCAACGGTTTGATGAGACTTAGCCCTCGATAAACGCCAGCAGGTCGGAATTGATTGTGTCCGCTTCGGTCGTCGGCATGCCGTGCGGGAAACTCTTATAGGTTTTCAGGGTTCCGCTTTTCAGCAGCTTATGGGACAGCGGCCCGGCCGCGACATAGGGCACGATCTGGTCGTCTTCGCTATGTAGGACCAGCACCGGGACGGTGATTTTCTTCAGGTCTTCGGTGAAATCGGTCTGCGAAAAGGCGACGATGCCGTCGTAATGCGCCTTGGCGCCGCCCATCATGCCCTGGCGCCACCAATTCTGGATGACCGCCTCCGAGGGTTTGGCGCCCGGCCGGTTGTAGCCGTAGAACGGCCCCGCCGCCACGTCGCGATAGAATTGCGAACGATTGGCGGCAAGCTGCGCCTGAAAGCCGTCGAACACCGCCTTGGGAAGCCCGTGCGGATTGGCCGCCGTCTTGACCATCAGCGGCGGCACCGCGCTGATCAGCGCCGCCTTGGCTACGCGGGTTTCGCCGTGCCGCCCCAGATAGCGCGCCACCTCGCCGCCGCCGGTCGAATGGCCGACATGGATGGCGTTGTGGAGGTCGAGATGTGCCGTCAGAGCCGCGAGGTCGTCGGCATAATGGTCCATATCGTGGCCGTCGCCGGTCTGGGCCGAGCGGCCGTGGCCGCGGCGGTCATGGGCGATCACGCGATAGCCGTGATTGAGGAAGAACAGCATCTGCGCGTCCCAGTCGTCGGCCGACAGCGGCCAGCCGTGGCTGAACACGATCGGGTGCCCCGAGCCCCAATCCTTGTAGAAGATCTCCGTGCCGTCCTTGGTAGTAATGGTGGGCATGTAACCTCCGGCGAACGGGGATGCCTGCCGTTCCAACTGAACTAAAGCACGTCCAACCTGCTGCCGCCGGTTATTTTCGCCCTGCAGATTGATTGGCGCGTGCGATCACGCGGCGCGGGCGTCCTCGCGGATCATCGCCGCACCCTTTTCGCCGATCATGATGGTCGGCGCGTTGGTGTTGCCGGTGGTCACCGTCGGCATCACCGAGGCATCGACGACGCGCAGCCCGGCGACACCGCGCACCCGCAGCCGCGAGTCGACGACCGCCGTCGGGTCCTCGCCCATCCGGCAGGTGCCGACCGGGTGGTGCAGGTTGGTGCCGTCGCGGTGGACAAAATCGTCGAGCGCCTGCCGCGAGCCCTTGTCGGCGCCCGGCATCGTCTCGGCGGCACTATGCCGGGACAGCGCCGGGGCGGCGAAGATCTGCCGGGCATGGCCAATGCCGGCCAAGAGCACGTCCACGTCGCTCGCGGCGGCGAGGTAGTTCGGCCGTATCGCGGGGCGCTCCAGCGGGTCGGCGGACCGCGCCATGATCGTGCCGCGGCTGTCGGGCCGGGCAAGGCACACCGCGATCGTCATGCCCGGCTCGCGCTCGAGCCGGCCGTAGCCGCTCGGGTGGTAGCTACCGGGCGTGAACAGCAGCTGCAGGTCGGGGCTCGCCAGCCCCTCGCGGCTCTTGCAGAACACCATCGCGGTCGTCACGCCAAAGGTCAGCGCCCCCCGGCCGGTCGCGGCGTAGCGACCGATCTCGCGCACGAGCTTCGTGCCGCGCGCGAGCTCGTTGACCGACACCTCGTCCTTGACCCGGTGCGAGACGCGGGCCGCGAAATGGTCGGAGAGGTTGGCGCCGACCCCGGGCAGGTCGAGCACGATCGGGACCCCAATCGACTGCAGAAAGCTCGCCGGGCCGACCCCGGAGACCTGCAACAGATGCGGCGAGTTCACCGTGCCGCCGCACAGGATGACCTCGCGCGCCGCCACGACATGGTCAATCTGGCCGTTTCGGCGAAAGGCGACGCCGGTGCAGCGCCGCCCGTTAAAGCCGAGGCAGGTCGCGACCGCCTTGGTGATAACCCGCAGGTTCCGGCGGCGACGCGCCTCGGCAAGAAAGGTCCGCGCGGTCGAGCCGCGAAACCGGCCGCCGCGCGTCATCTGCGAATAGCCCACGCCTTCCTGGGTTGCGCCGTTGTAGTCGGGGGTGAGCCGGAAGCCCGCCTGTTGCGCCGCTTCGACAAAGCGGTGGGTCAGCGGCAGGATCGTGCGGTACTCCTCGACGGGCAATGGCCCGCCCTTCGAGCGGTATTCGGGGTCGCCGGACGCGTAGTTCTCCGATTTCTTGAAATAGGGCAGCACGTCCGCATAGCTCCAGCCGCGGCAGCCCATCTGCGCCCAGCCGTCGTAATCGGCCGGGTTGCCACGGACGTAGAGCATGCCGTTGATCGAGCTGGTCCCGCCCAGCACCCGGCCGCGCGGCCAGTGCAACGCGCGCTCCCCGATGTTGCTCTCGCGTTCGGTGTAGTAGTTCCAGTTGACCAGCGGATTGGCGCGCAGGCGCAACGCGCCGGCCGGGATGTGGATCATCGGGTGCCAGTCGCGCGGGCCGGCTTCGAGCAACACGACCTCGGCGCCGCCCTCGCTCAGCCGGTCGGCGACGACGCAGCCCGCCGATCCGGCGCCGACCACGACATAATCGGCGCGCAACTCGCTCATCGCAATTCCCCAACCCGCGAGACAATCGCCGAATCATGGCGAGCGAACGCAATCTCCGCAACCGTCCCGCGCCGAGCGCGGTGGCGCAAACGCGCGCAGCTTCCCCCAGCTCGCTGCAAATCACTGGCAAACACGCGTCGCGGAGACCGGCCGGGCGCCGATACGCGCTATTTCACGCGTGGAGCGAACCCCGTAGAAAGGGCGGCGGGGAGGATCGGGGACGAATGGATTACGACAGCTGCCGCAGCCTGCCGGCGATGTTCTTCGAAGAAGCCGAGCGGCAGGGCGACAAGCCGTTCCTATGGGCCAAGGACGGCGACCGCTATCGCCCGCTCGGCTGGACGGAGGCGGCGCGCGACGTGCGGCGGCTGGCGCGCGGCCTCGCGGCGCTCGGCGTCAGGCAGGGCGACCGGGTCGCGCTCGTCGCCGAGAACCGGCCGGAATGGGTCATCGCCGATTTCGCGATCATGAGCGCCGGGGCGATCACGGTGCCCGCCTACGTGACCAACACCGTCGAGGACCATCGCCACGTCTTCGCCACCAGCGGCGCTTCCGCGGTGATCGTGTCGAGGCCGCCACTGTCGGCGCGCGTATTGGCCGCGGCCAATCAAGTCCCCACCATGCACAGCGTCGTCGCAATCGAGCCCGCCGCGGGCCAGGCGAGCGCCGTCGACCTGATCTCGTGGGGCGACGTGCTGGCGCGGGGCGACGCCGCACCCGACGAGTTGGCCGAGCGCGTTGCCGAACTGGCTCCCGACGACATCGCCTGCCTGATCTTCACCTCCGGCACCGGCGGCGCGCCCAAGGGTGTGATGACGACCCACCGCAACATCCTGGCGAACTGCCGCGGCGCGTTCCGGCTGCTCGAGACCCTCGGCCTCGGCGACGAGGTGTTCCTGAGCTTTCTGCCGTTGTCGCACTCCTACGAGCACACCGCCGGGCTGATGTTCCCAGTCTCGATCGGGGCGCAGATCTATTTTGCCGAGGGGGCCGAGACGCTCGCCGCCAACCTTCTCGAAGCGCGGCCGACGATCATGACCGCCGTGCCGCGGCTCTACGAGACGATGCACCGCCGCATCATGCTCGGGGTCGAGCGCAAAGGAAGAGTCGCCCGCAAAATGTTCGACCAGGCGGTGGCGATCGGCCGCAAGCGCGCGCTGATGGCGCGGCCCGGGCTTGGCGAGCGGCTGGTCGACCCGCTCCTCGACCGCTCGGTGCGTGCCGGCCTGCGCCGCCGCTTCGGCGGCCGGCTCAAGGCGATGGTCTCGGGCGGGGCGGCGCTGAACCCGGAGATCGGCAGCTTTTTTCTCGCCCTCGGGGTGCGGCTCTTGCAAGGCTACGGCCAGACCGAGGCGGCGCCGGTCATCGCCTGCAACGTGCCGTCGCGGATCAAGATCGACACGGTCGGGCCGCCGCTCGACGGCGTCGCGGTGCGCATCGCCGAGGACGGCGAGATCCTGGTGGCCGGCGACAATGTCATGAAGGGCTACTGGAACGACCCGCAGTCGACGGCACAGGCGCTTGTCGACGGATGGCTCTACACCGGCGATGTCGGCGAGATCGACGAGGACGGCTGTATCCGGATCACTGACCGCAAGCGCGACTTCATCAAGAATTCGGGCGGCGAGATGGTCTCCCCGGCGCGGGTCGAGGGCTATCTGACCCTGGAGCCGGAGATCGCCCAGGCGATCGTGTTCGGCGACCGCCGGCCCTATCTCGTGGCGGTGCTGGTGCCGGACGCCGAGTTCGCCGCCGGGTTTGCCGATGCAAACGACGGCCCCAGGGAGATGGCGGCGCTCGCGGTGGATCTCCGGTTCAGCAAGGCGCTGGGCACCGCGGTGGCGCGCGTCAACCGCGGCCTGGCGCCGATCGAGCGGGTGCGCCGCTTCGCGATCGCGAGCGAGCCGTTCACGATCGCCAACGGGCAGATGACGCCGACCCTGAAGGTCAAGCGCCACGCGGTTCGCGACGCCTATGGCGCGGCGATCGATTCGCTCTACGACGGCAAGGGCATCGCGGCGTAAACGGCCGCCGGGCGGTTTGTTGGCGCGTCGCGACCGGTCGCGGGAGGGCGCGAGCGGCTTGCCGGGCTTACTCCATACGCTGGCGCACGATCTCGGCGAGCAACGGGTTGAACTGGTCCGCGGCCTCGTACTGCACCCAGTGGCCGGCGCCGGCGATGACCTCGAACCGCGCCTCGGGCTGGAACGAGCGCAAGGTGCGCGCGCGCTCGTCGAGATGCGGGTAGGCGGTGGCGTCATGTTCGCCCCAAATGCCGTCGAGCCTTGCCTGGACAAGCGGCAGCGCCCGGACAAGCGTGTCGGCGCGCGAAAAGCGGCGGCTTCTGACCCGGCCGCGCGGCGCGTTCTGCGACTGGACATAGACCGCGAGGTCGTCGATCTTGGCCGGGTCGGCGATCATCAGCGCGCCGAGGTTGTGGCGGTGCGTGGCGAGCGCTTCCGCGGTCGTGGCGCCGGCGGGCACGCGCTGGAGATCGGTTGGCTGGCGGGCAAGGCCGAGGCCGTTCGACCCGACCACGGTAAAGGCGCGCACCCGCTCGCCGAGCTGGGCTGCGACATGCCCGCCCAACACGCCGCCGAACGAGAAGCCGGCGAGATGCAGCCGCTCGCTGCGCGGCAGCACGGTGTCAAGCCCCTCGACGAGGATGCGCGCCAAGCCTTCGGCGGTGTGCGGCTCGGGCGGGGTCGCCGACTCGCCGAGCCCGGGCAGGTCGGGGGCGATCACCATGAAATCGCGCGACAACGGCAGCACGTTGCGGATCCAGTGCGTCCACGACCCGTAGCCGCCGTGGAGCAGGGCGAGCGGCGGGCCCGCGCCCCAGATATGCCAGACCATCATGCCGTCGCCGCACGGCGTCTCGACCCGCGCCGCCTCGGCCGCGACGCCCTCGACAAACGCGATGGTTTCGTTGCTGATCTCGGGCACTCTTCGCCTCTGCCGGCAGTTCCGCCGCAGGCTGATATCCGGATTTGCGCGCGCCGCCTAGCCCCCCGTCGCGCGGCGGGATGGAACGCCGCTCGCCCGGTCCTGTTCAGCCGTCGTAGGCCAACCGTGAGAGGCAGGAGAGCCGCACATGGCAAACCACCGGGGACCGCGCCGCGACAACGGGTGGTTTCTGGGGGGAATACCTCAATCCGCGCGATTGAACTGACTATATGACGCAAAGCGGCCACCGCGGCGCCGCCGCTCGGAGCACAGGATGCCGGAACGACAATTGGAAGCGTTGATGTGGGCGCAAGCCTGTGAGGCGATGGAGCGCGCCGAGCGCCTGCACCGCCAGTTCTTTCATCGCGGGCACGCGACGCCCTATTGGGAAGCGCCGTGCGACATCTTCGAAACCGACGACACGTTGACCATCTTGATTGCCCTACCTGGGGTCGAGGTCGACCAGATCAAGGTGACGATGAGCGCGGGCGTGCTGATGGTCAGCGGCGAGCGGCCGTTGCCGCAGCAAATGGCGAAGGCGCGGATCCACCGCCTGGAGATCCCGCACGGCCATTTCGAGCGGCGGATCGAACTGCCGCCGGCCCGGTTCGAGATTTCCGGCCGGCATCTCGCCAATGGCTGCCTGATGGTGCAGCTCCACAAGCTGTGACCCGTGCAGCGAGCACCACCTGCCTTTGCCGCCATCGCCTTTCCCGAGGAATATTCGGTATGCCACTCGAAGAACACGAACTGCGCACCGCCGAAGCCAATGCCCCGCCGCCCGCCGGCGCCATCGAGCAGGCGCTCGCAGGGATCCCGGCGCTGCCGGCCGACGCCCTGATCCTGATCCCCACCCGCAGCTTTGTACTGTTCCCAGGCACCGTGCTGCCGGTGACGCTCGGCCGCCAGCGCTCGGTCGCCGCGGCGCAGGCGGCGATCCGCCTGAACCGGCCGATCGGGCTCGTCTTGCAGCGCGACCCGGCAACCGAGGACCCGATCCCGGTCGACCTGCACCGGATGGGCACCGAGGCCAACGTCTTGCGCTATGTGACGAGCCCCGACGGTCAGCACCATGTAATCAGCCAGGGCGACCGGCGCTTTCGCATCGTCGATTTTCTTGACGGCTACCCGTTTCTGGTGGCGCGGGTCGAGCGCCTGACCGAGCCCGAGCTCAGCAGCAAGGACATCGAGGCGCGGATGCTGCATCTGCGCAACCAGGCGATCGAAGTCTTGCAGCTGCTGCCGCAGACCCCCGTCGAGCTGGTCAACGCCGTGCAGTCGGCCTCCTCGGCGTCGGCGCTTGCCGACCTGATCGCCAGCTTTATGGACATCACCCCGGCCGAGAAGCAGGAGATCCTCGAAACCGTCGACATCGGCAGCCGGCTCGACCGGGTCTCGGCGATGCTCGTCTACCGGATCGAGGTGTTGCGGCTGTCGCGCCAGATCAGCGAGCAGACCAAGGAAAAGATCGACGACCGCCAGCGCGAATTCCTGCTGCGCGAGCAGATGAAGACGATCCAAAAGGAGCTCGGCGAAGGCGACGACGCCAAGAGCCAGGAGATCGCCGAGCTCACGAAAAAGATCGCCGACGCCAAGATGCCGCCCGAGGTCGAGGAGCACGCCAAGCGGGAGCTGGCGCGGCTCGAACGCATGCCCGAGGCGGCCGGCGAATACTCGATGGCGCGGACCTATCTCGAATGGCTGATCGAGCTGCCGTGGTCGGTCGAATCCGGCAAGCCGATCGACATCGCCGAGGCGCGGCGGATTCTCGACGCCGACCATTTCGGGCTCGCCAAGGTCAAGCGCCGCATCCTCGAAAACCTCGCGATCCACCAGCTCAACCCGGAGGGCCGCAGCCCGATCCTGTGCTTTGTCGGACCGCCCGGCGTCGGCAAGACCTCGCTCGGGCAGAGCATCGCGCGAGCAACCGGGCGGAAATTCGTCCGCGTCAGCCTTGGCGGCACCCATGACGAGGCCGAAATTCGCGGCCACAGGCGGACCTACATCGGCGCGCTGCCCGGCAACATCATCCAGGGCATCCGCCGCGCCGGGGCGCGCGACTGCGTGATGATGCTCGATGAAATCGACAAGCTCGGCCACGGCATCCAGGGCGACCCGGCCTCGGCGTTGCTCGAAGTGCTCGACCCGGAGCAGAACTCGACCTTTCGCGACAATTACCTCGGTGTGCCGTTCGACCTGTCGCGCGTCATGTTCATCACCACGGCGAACGTTCTCGACACCGTTCCGGGGCCGTTGCGCGACCGCATGGAGGTCATCGACCTCCCCGGCTACGTCGAGGACGAAAAATTCGAGATCGCCCGGCGCTACCTGGTCGCCCGCCAGCTCAAGGCCAACGGCCTGGCCCCGGAGCAGGCCGAGATCAGCGACGACACAATCCGCGCGATCATTCGCAATTACACGCGCGAGGCCGGGGTGCGTCAGCTCGAGCGCGAGATCGGCGCAGCCTTGCGCAGCGCCGCGATGCGGATCGCCGAGCGCACCGACGAGCATGTCCGCATCGAGCCCGACGACCTGGTCGAAATCCTCGGGCCGCCGCGCTTCGAGGGCGAGGTGGCGATGCGCACCAGCGTGCCGGGTGTGGCGACCGGGCTCGCCTGGACCCCGGTCGGCGGCGACATTCTGTTCATCGAGGCGACACGGTTCCCGGGCGGCGGCCGGTTGATCCTGACCGGGCAACTGGGCGAGGTCATGCGCGAGAGCGCGCAGGCGGCGCTGAGCCTGGTCAAGGCGCGAGCGTCGTCGCTCGGCCTCGACCCGGCAATGTTCGAGAAGAGCGATATCCACATCCACGTGCCCGCGGGCGCGATCCCGAAGGACGGCCCCTCCGCCGGGGTGGCGATGTACACCGCACTCGTCTCGCTGTTGACCGAGCGCACGGTGCGCAGCGACACCGCGATGACCGGCGAGATCAGCCTGCGCGGCCTCGTGCTGCCGGTCGGCGGGATCAAGGAAAAGGTCGTCGCCGCCGCTCGCGCCGGGCTTGCGGCCGTGATCCTGCCGGCGCGCAACCGCAAGGATTACGACGACATTCCGGAGAGTGCCCGCAACAGCCTGCGCTTTCGCTGGGCCGAGCGCGTCGAGGAGGTCACTGACGCAGCGCTCGAGCCGGCGTCGGCCTCACCGGCGCGTGCGGCGGAGTAGAGGAAAGGAAAGCCCTCGGCGCTTGCGGACACCGGCGACGCCGGCTGCGCTCAGCCGCAGCGGGTCAGCGAACCGAGATGGCAGCCATCCCAGCCGCCGCCGGCCCCAGGCGCCGCCGAAATCGCGTTGCTCGGGGGCGGCGTGCCGTCGCGTTGGTAGAGCATCATGCCGGAACACCCTTCATTACCCGACATAGACCCCCACAAACCTGTTTCACCACAACGATTTAGCGTGTCCACGCCGTGTCCACGGTAGAAAACCGTTGACCGCTGCGGGCTCCCGGTTTACGGTCTCTGTGACTGTGAATGACTGAGAGAGAGCCATGCCGATACCCGTACGGAACCCCGATGAATACGTTCGGACGCACCAGAAAGCGGACAAGCTGACGGTCATCCGCGACAGCGTGCGCCCCGGTCTTGGCCTATTGGTCGGGCCGCGGGGCCGGCCGTCATGGACCTTCGTTTATCGGCCGCAACCGAACAGCAAGCAGGTCCGCGTCAAGCTCGGCTTCGCCTGGACCGAACCCGGTGCGCCGTCCGACCCGGAATATCTGACGACCGATGGCGCCCGCGCCAAGGCGTACCAGATACGCGAGGCGGCCAAGGCGGGCATCGATATGCGCCCGGAGAAACCGGCGCCCCAGCGGGCTCCCAAGGCGCTCACGTTCGATGGCGCGTTGATGGCCTACCTCGACGCGGTGCAGCCGAAGACCCGCCAGCAGATGGAGAAGATGGTTCGGAAGGATTGCGCCCCTCTGCTGGCTCGGCCGCTGACGGCGATCACGTACCAGGATACCGACGCCATCGTGCAAGCGGTGATCGACCGGGGCAGTCCGATCGCCGCGCGCAACCTGTTCCTGACGTTGCGCGCCATGTTCCGTTGGGCTGTGCGCAACCGGAAGATCACCGAAGTCCCGATGATTGGCGACGCACCTACCAAGAGCAGGGCACGCGATCGGACGCTGACGGATTGCGAGCTGGCCGCGGCATGGCGCGCGACGGAAGACAGCGCTGCGCCGCTCCGGGCCGCCGTGCGTGCCATGATCCTGCTAGGCCAGCGGCGGGAGGAAATTGGCAGCATGCGCTGGTCACAAATCGATGAAGCGACAAAGACCTGGACAATCTCCGGCGACGATTACAAGACGGGCGCGCTCCAATTCCTGCCGCTCGACAGCGTATGGGATATCATTGCCGAGACGCCGCGGATCGAAGGCAGCGATTACGTCTTCACCTTCAACGGCCGCGGGTCGGTTGATCTATCGAAAGAGGCTGGCAAGCTGGTCAAGCGCGCCAAGACCGCGCATTGGACGTTCCATGACTTGCGCCGTACCGCGCGCACGAATTGGTCGAAGCTGAAAATCGACCCCACCATCCGCGAACGCCTGATCCACCCGGTTCCGGGCGTCGAAGGCACTTACGACCGTTACGACTATCTGGACGAGAAGCGCGAGGCGCTGGCGAAGTGGCGCGAGTACGTGGCGGGCTTGGTTTAGCGATGGAAGGGTCTAAAGATCGCTCGGTTGCAGACCCGTATGCTTTGCGATGCGTGCAAGCATACGCGGTCCAATGTCGTCGCCGTCACGAAAGGCAAACACGTAATCGGGCCAACCGGGTCGATAAAGGGTCCGATGGGAGCCCGTTTGGCGTTTCTCTATCCAGCCGATGCGGAGGAGCGCCCGGAACACCCGGCTCGCCTTAACGGCCGGCCAAGTGCTCACGCTGCCATGAAGAAATCGCGAGGATTGAAGGGCGCGTGTTCGCCTTGTTCAATCCGGTCGGCGATGACATGGAGTGCGAGAGCCGTCACCTTGGCTTTTGCTTCCGCCTCACTCGCCCCATATGCCAGTACGCCCGGTAGGTCCGGTACCTCGCCAATCCAGCGGCCGTCCTCCTCGCGTTCGATCTCAATTTTCAACATTCGTGATCTCCTGACATGGGATGTTAGATAGCACGCCCGCCTTTGAGGGTCAAACACGGGAGCCATCATTTTCGTCCAAAACAGCCTCCCTCTTTCGCCGGGCTTGACAGCACGCGCGTAAAGCGCGATATCGGCGGTTGGCGCCTAGAAACGCCTACAGACGGTTAACCTCCCGACAGAGGTTCCATGCCCTTCTGCCGGGAGTGCGGCGAATACAACACCCGCAAGGGGAATAAGCCCGCGCGCTCTGTACGCGTTCTAGGCTCCCGGCGCCAGCCCGCCCGCTGGCACGCCCCTAGAAAGGCATACAGACCATGTTCCACGTCATCGCCCAAAATCCCAAGACCTTTGGCCTTGGTGTACGCACGATCCACACCTTTACCGAGGAGCACCGGGCAACCCGGTACTTCTGGCAGGTCGCCAACCAGGCTCTTGCGGACGGCGGCACCATCACGTTGATGGACGGCCATCACAAATTCCTCGCCCGCGTCGAGTGTCCAATCCATCCCTCAATCGCGCTCCCGATGGACCAGCTCATTGCCCGTGCGGCCGAGGAAGCCGGGGTTAGCCTGCTCTACGACATGGCCGAGGAGAAAGCCGACATCGATCTTCTGCGGACCATTCACGCGCCGCTGTCGGCGCCGGCCGAGGAAGGGATGCCGGCATGAACAAGGTTGCGATCAGCGCCGTGATATGGGCCGCCATCATCGGCAGCGCCTTCGCCGCCGAACCGGCGCAATCACCACCGTGCTTCCGGTATCAGGTCACGGTCGAGCACAACAAGGGCCAGACTACCGCCATCGTCCGCGCCGATCTTGCCACCGGCAAGGTCGAAATGTGCGCGCAGCCGGGATCGTGCAGCACCATCATACCGGAGGCGAAGCCATGATGCTGCCCTACCCGATCTTGAAATGGATTGACGATCACCCCGGCGCGTTCGGGCTGATCGCCATCGCGGTGTGCGTGGGTATCCTCGCGATCAGTTGCATCTGCTCTTAAACGGAGGGGCGGTTTTCGGAACCGCCCTTTTCCCATCTTGCTATCACGGTTAGTTCCACCGGGTGCGTTTCACGCCTGCCTTGTGATGTGAGCGCTTCGACGTTTGATCGGGTGTCGCGGCGGGAGCTGGTTCGGGTTGGGGAGGCCCCTCGCTTGTGGGCATATTCGCGTTGGCGGTGTCTGCAAAGGGGCGCGCCAACTTGCCAGACGCGCGTTCCTGTTGAAGCCGCTGAAAGCCCTCACTTTCGCGCACGCCGCGCAGCCACATGTTGTAGGCCACATGCTTCGCGCGCTCGGGAGTCAACAGGTTCGAGGGCGCGGTGCGCGGCCCCAACAGGTTCTCGGCGAAGCTGATATGGCTTCCGGCCTGCTTTGTGGCCTGCTGTTCGAGGGCGATCGGGGCCATATCGTTTAGCACGTATTTGGCGTAATCCTCCAACCCGGCGACCACACCCGTATGCTCGGCGATCGGCTCGCCGAAGTAGTTCTTGCCGGTCATCAACCCCTTCGCCAGCCCGAAGGCCGGGTTCAGCTTGTTCGGCAGGTTGCTGAAAAAGTTCTGTGCGCCGCCAAGGACGGTCGGGGCGTTGGCCACGTCGAAGTACCAGCTATCGAAATCCTTGTCGTAGCCTGGTAGCTGCGCGCGCTCGGGAACCGTGACGTGCGTCTTGGCGCTGCCGAGGGTGATCCGGCCGCCGGTCCTCGGGGCCGCAACGTCGAGCCAAGGCGTTCCCGTCTGCGTCGGCAGGGCGCCGGTCTTCAAGTATTGGTAGGCGCTAGCCGTCAGCGCCATCATGACCGGGTAGGCGTAGAGCGCGCGAGCCTCCGGACTGAGCAGCCGGGCCGCTCCCTCTTTGTCGAGCGTCGCGGCTCCCTTCAAGCCCGCGCCCATCTCGCGCAACCCGGTCCCGACCATCCGCAAGGTGCCGTAGTTCCACCCGACGCTGATCGTCGCCGCGTTCAACGCCTGTTTCATCATCTTCGGCCAGAACACGTTATCGAGCACCATCTCGCCGAAGCGGTCATCCATCGCGTTTGACAGCCGGCGCGCCATCGCCTGTTTCGCCGCGGTGTCCGCGGTCGGGTTGCGCCGCAACCAGGATTGCATCTCGTCCGACCAGGCGGCGAACTTGATCCGCGGGATGGCGTAATCGAACAGCGGCGCGCTGATCGTCGAGAGGGTGTCGCCGACGCCCTTGGCGAGTGCGCCGATCGGGCTGTCTCCCCACGCCTTCTGAAACTCTGCCGCCAGCGATCCGCGGCGCCATGCCTGGAACAGGTTCGATGACTGGCCGATGGCATACTCGGCGCCGCGCCCGGTGGCACGTCCGCCAGCCGAGGCGTAGAGGTCCGCGAGGTCTTGCAACGATCCATCATTCAGGTGCGTCACGGCGTCGAGCTTGCCCATGAACGCGCCGAAGTCCGCCTGGCCGCTGTACGCACGCGTCAGCCGCGCGCCCCGAATGAGCTGCTGACCGATCTTGACCGGCGCGAGCACCGTCCCGAAGACGTTCCACAAACCATTCGCCACCTGCCCAGCGTCGAAGCTGCCGATGCCGGAGGCGATATCGCCGATCCCATGGGCCAAGCCGGCGTTCAGCAATTCCTTGGTCATCGTGCCCGCATGGTAGGCCGATAGACCCAGCTTCCACGCGGTCAGGGCATTCGTGCCA
>Ga0210390_10000841_pt1 | contig 31210 bp, 25 predicted proteins | sample IncBWH11OmetaG_FD_161050 | JGI IMG/M metagenome (GOLD analysis project Ga0210390, IMG submission 161050) | Forest soil microbial communities from Barre Woods Harvard Forest LTER site, Petersham, Massachusetts, United States - Inc-BW-H-11-O ...
GTCGGCACGCGCGGATCGTTCATGCCGCGCCCGGCAACGGCCATCTCGTTGCGCGGAATGCCGAGGCGTTCGAGCACCGCGGCGACCGCGCCTGCACGCCGCTCGGAGAGGCGCTGGTTGTAGCCCGGCGACCCGGTCAGGTCGGTATAGCCGGTGACCTGGATCTGGACGGCGCCACCCGCATGCCAATGTGCTGCCGCGGCTTCGAGGATCTGCATGCCCTCCGGCGTGATGTTGTATTTATCCCAGTCGAAGAACACGAGGTAGACCTGGTGGGTCGGCGGCGGCGGCGGTGCGGGCGGAGCCGGCGGCGGCGCTGCCGGCGGCGGGGCGCCGAACATCATCGTCAAGCTCGCGACAAAGTTGTTCGACTGGTACTTGACGTTTCTGACGCTGCTGAAGACGCAGCATCCCGCCACGCGCGTGACCTTCGCGTTGGTAAGCGTTTCGTTCGGCGTCGCCAAATAGCGATAGTCGAGATCGAGCGCCAACGCCGGATTGATCAGATAACGTATTCCGGCGATCCCTTGGTACCCAAAGTTCCATGTGTTTCCGGTTAACGATGGGCTGGTAAAGGTCACAGGGCCGGTCGAGGTCTGTACCGTAGCGGTGCCGCCGATACTACGAAATACGTTGACGGCACCAATTCCCGCCCCGATATGCGGCGTGATCGGCCACCCGAACGTGAAGTCGTAGAGCACATTGGTCATTATCGCGTTGGCGTGGGTATTATTGCTGGAGCTGTTAAGCCCGCCAAAGTTCGATACCGAGTTGTACTGGTAGCGGTATTCCTCTTCGAACCGCCACGGTCCCCAAGCATAGCCCGCGCGAGCGCCGGCGTTGAAGCCGCTGTTGGTATTGAGATTTCGTGTGATGGTACCGATTCGTCCGTTGGGACCCCGCACGGCCAACGTCGGCGACTCACTGAAAAGCGAGGTCCACCCGCCCTCAGGCCCGAGATAAAACGCCCCCGGCGGATAAGGCCCGAAGAACTGGGCGTGCGCCTGGACGCCGCCGAATGCAATACCAAGCGCCACGCCGGCGCCTAGCAGAAAGCGATTTCTCATCCCTTACCTCCGGCCGCAAATACGCGTGTGACGATGGTCGTCGCGCCACCGTTCGCTTATCTTCACCATCCGCCCGGCCGAAGGCAATCGGTTTTTAGCGCAGTCCGACGGTTTGTCGGGAAATCCGTGCAGAACACGCACTAGCGCGGCATTCCTGCAACGGTTCTGCCGCAAACCGAAGGATTGCCAACGATCTCAGTGTGCTTTCTGTACAACACTCGGCAACGCAACCGGGTTTGGACGGCTTTTCTTGGCGTTTGTGGGAACCAACCGGCTCAACCGCACGTTTTCCGCGCCCGCCAAAAATCCGCTTCGCCCAAGCGTCGTTCCATCCCGCGCGCAATAATACAAGCGCTAATTAGGGGTCGACCAGCACGCCGGGATTGAGCAGCCCCTGCGGGTCGAGCACCCGCTTTGCCGCCCGCAATCCTTGGGCGAACAGTTCGGGACGCTGCCGGTCGTACCACGGCCGGTGGTCGCGGCCCACGGCGTGATGATGGGTGATCGTCCCGCCCGCCGCGATCAGCGCGTCGCCCGCCGCACTCTTGATCGCCCGCCACTGCGCCTCGAGCGCGCCCGGCCGCCCCAGCGCGTGAAACGAGAAATAGGGCGCCGGCCCGTCCGGGTAGGCATGAGTGAAGCGACAGGTGACCTGGCCCGGCCGTCCGGTGGCGTCGCGAATCGCCGTTTCGGTCGCCGCCTTGACCGTGTCGTGAAAACTCTCGAACCGCTCCCAGGTGATCGCGGTCTCGAAGGTGTCGGCGATCACCGCCCGGCGGATCATGCGCTCGCGGGCGTAGGGCATGCGGATAAAGGCGGTGCGCCACTGCTCGGCCGCACCCTCGCGATGAGCGTCGCCCTCCCCCGGCCGGTCGGGGACGCCGCCATGGTCGGCGGAGCATTCCAGCGCGCGGGCGACCCAGGCGTCGAGCGGGTGGTCGGCCGATTCGAAGGCCAGCACCATGATTGCCGCATCGCCCGCGCCGGCGCCGGTGTTGAGCGCCTCCTGCCGGTCGAGGATCCGGCAATTCGCGGGATAGAGCCCGGCCTGCGCGATCGCCCGGACGGCGCGCGCGGCGCTGAAGAAATCGGCGAAGCGAACCGCGCCGCCGGCGCGAAACCGCGGCCGGTGCTGCAGCCGCATCCACGCCGCGGTGATGACGCCGAGAATGCCCTCGGACCCGATCAGCAGCCGGTCGGGGCTCGGCCCGGCGCCCGAGCCGGGCAGCCGCCGGGTTTCGACGACCCCCTTTGGCGTCACCATGCGGATGCTTTCGACGAGATCGTCGATGTGGGTGTAGAGCGTCGCAAAATGGCCGCCCGAGCGAGTCGCGATCCAGCCGCCCAGGGTCGAGTATTCGAAGCTCTGCGGGAAATGCCGCAAGGTCAGGCCGTGCGGCCGCAGCTGGGCTTCGAGCGCGGGCCCGAACACCCCGCCTTCGATATAAGCGGCGCGCGAGGTGTGGTCGATCTCGACGACCCGGTCGAGGTGGCGCAGGTCGAGGCTGACCGCCGCCTTGCACGAGGTCCCCGCGACCCGCGGCTCGACCCCGCCGACGACGCTGCTGCCGGCGCCGAACGGGATCACCGCGGCCTGCTCCCCGCCCGCCCAGTCGAGGACCGCCGCGACCTCGGCTTCGCTGCCCGGATAGGCGACGACGTCGGGGGCGGCGGCATAGTCCCCGGCGAGACCGCGCGCGTAGTCGCGGAACGACTTGCCGTAGGTGTGGGCGACCCGGTCGTAGATGTCGGTCGAGCACAGCCGCGCCAGCGCCGCCGGCGGCGCCAAGCGTGGCGGGGCGAGCCGGATCTCGGCGAGCGGCGGGGGTTCGGCCTCGGCGAAATCGGCGACCCCGAACAGCCGGCGATAGCGGTCGAGCGCCGCCGCCTCGTCGGCCGCCGACATGCCCTCGCCCTCGCGCCCCCAGCCGAAATATTTGAGCCGCCCCGCCGCCATGCCGCCCACTCCCTGCCGACCCGGTCGAGAATAGCGCCAATTCCCGCTGCGACGGGAATTTGCCGGGAATGTCGCCGCCCGACCTGCGATTCGGCCCCGGAAAGAGCCGCTGCCGCAACGCGTTGCCGGCAAATTCCCGTGGTGCTCGAACCGCGAATTGCCACCCCGCCAATCGGGAATTCAACCAGCCGAACCGCGAATTGGCGCGATGTCGCAAACCCGTCGTCGACGCCTGAAGTTGCCGGTATCCGCTGCGCCGGCCGGCACCCGCAGCGGGGGTCGTAGCACGCGAATCCGGCGAAATTGCCGTCGGCTTCGTCGCCTTTGGTTGGAGCGGCGCCCGGCGTTCGGCTCAGAGCGCCGCGACCGCCTGGACTTCGATCAGCAGCGCTTCCTGCACCAGCCGGTCGACGACGAGCAGCGTGTTCGGCGGGTAGGCGCCGTTCGGAAAGAGGCGCGGGAACTCGCGGCCGCGATAGGCCATGAACCCGGCGATGTCCTGCGAGTGGACGAGATAGGTCGTGAACTGGACGACGGTGCCCCAGCCCGCCCCGACCGATTCGAGGGCAGCCGCGAGGTTGGCGAAGGTTTGCGCGCACTGCGCCTCAAAATCGCACTGTGCCTCAAAATCCCCGGCGCCGGCGAGCCTGCCGTCGCGGTCGACCCCGACCTGGCCGGCGATAAAGACCAGCTCGGCGGCCCTGACCCGCGCGATGTGCGAATAGGGGCCGAGCGGGCGAGCCAGCGCTTCGGGGTTGAAGATCGCGACTTGCGCCATCGCGCCCACCCGGTGCGGTTCGGCTACTGGGTGCGGCGCAGGCCGAGATCGGCGAGGCAGCCGTCGATCGGGCCGTTTTCGGTCGGGGCCTTGGTCTTGTCCTGGCAGGCTGCGACGAGAGCGGCAAACTCGGCCTTGGTCGGCGGCGTGCCGGCCGCCGTCTGCCAGTCGCGCATCTCCGAGGAGGCGCTCGCGGTCGAGCCGCTCGCGGTGGCACAGGCCGCGAGCGACAACAGAAAGACGGCTGCGACTGCGCGCATCCCGCACCCCCGGAACGATTTCCCCGCCGCGACGTTAGCTTCCCGCGCTGATCGCCGCCACTGCTTTCGCCGTGCGGCCCCCTGCCGCGCCCATGCGCGCGAAGAAGGCACGGACTTATCCAGGCTTTTCGGAGATTGCGAGAAATCCGCGGTCTCGGGTTCAGCAAACCGCCAGCAACGGACCAATCTCATATGTTCGAGGGCCATCGTGGCCGGGCTTGACCCTTCCTCGGTCGCGGCCATCTCGGCTTCCACGACGTGGATGTCCGGATCAAGTCCACGGCTGTCCGGTTCCTGGGAGAGGATGGCAGGATGGCTCAACGCCTCTCCTCTCAGTCGTCAGCACCAGGCCCATCCCGGTGATTCACGCCCTTCTACGACCCTGATCCGGGCGCGCGAACGGCCGGAACAAGTCCGGCCATGACGGTCCTTATATATCTAAGCCGATAAATCTGACGCTTGGTACCTGGGCCTGAGGTCGGCTCGGGGTGGGAAGCGGGACTTGCCCTGCGGCGTGTCCGATGCCGCCTTCGCGCCGTAAGCGGCAGCTGAACCTGACCGGGAAATCACGCGACGTGAATGGACCTTGGGTCTTTCCGGGCTGATTGGAGACCGATGCTTCCTGCAAGCGGCGAGCGAAAACTAACTTAGCCTGAGAATGGTCCGTCGCCCGCATCTCTCGTCGACCGATACGGCCCGTCGGTGGCTTTTGCAATTTGAGGAAGCTGACCAAACGGCGGCGGCGGCGTTGCTCGATGAAATGTTGCTCCTGAATGACGAGCAAGTCGCGACGGCAATTAGGTCCTTGCCGCGCGGCTTGGCGCGAGAACGGAAGGGGAAGCGGAAACGGATCGCGCTTCGGCATGCGCAGACACGTCGAGGGCCTGATCGCGTTTGCACACCAAGTAGATCGAGATTACGCGCGCGAGCTTTATGCCAGTTTCAACGCGGTGGACTGGACCCGGTAGTGGTTGCCATCGCCTCGACGAAGCACTTTGAGGTCTACTTTGGGGCATGGACGGCCGGTTCCTGCGAGGGAGGGACGGTCCGCAATGGGCTCGAGAGTCGCCCTTCCAACCAAGAATCACGCGTATGATTTGCACCACTCGAACAGCAAACTTGGGGAGGTGGGTTACTCCATTGCTTTGACGATTTCCTCGCACATTTTTTTGGCGTCACCGAACAGCATCATCGTGTTGTTGCGGTAGAACAGCTCGTTCTCGACCCCGGCGTAGCCCGAGGCCATCGAGCGCTTGACAAAGAGCACGGTCTTGGCGCGCTCGACATCGAGGATCGGCATGCCGTAGATCGGCGAGTTGGGGTCGGTCTTGGCGGCGGGGTTGGTCACGTCGTTGGCGCCGATCACAAAGGCCACGTCGGTCGACGGGAAATCGCGGTTGATCTCGTCGAGCTCGAAGACCTCGTCGTAAGGCACGTTCGCCTCGGCCAGCAGCACGTTCATGTGCCCGGGCATGCGCCCGGCGACCGGGTGGATCGCGTAGCGCACCGCGACTCCCTCTTTCTTCAGGAGGTCGGCCATTTCGCGCAGCGCGTGCTGGGCCTGCGCCACCGCCATGCCGTAGCCCGGCACGATGACGACCGAGCCGGCGTTCTTCAGGATGAAGGCCGCGTCCTCGGCGCTGCCCGACCTGACCGAGCGGTCCCCGGCGTCGGCGCCGCCGGCGACGACCGTCCCGCCCTCGGCGCCAAACCCGCCGAGGATCACGTTGACGATCGAGCGGTTCATCCCCTTGCACATGATGTAGCTGAGGATGGCGCCGGACGAGCCGACGAGCGCCCCGGTCACGATCAGCAGGCTGTTCGACAACGTGAACCCGATCCCGCAGGCGGCCCAGCCCGAATAGGAGTTCAGCATCGAGATCACGACCGGCATGTCGGCGCCGCCGATCGGCACGATCAGCAAAAAGCCGAGCGCCAAGGACAGCAGCAGCAACAGCCAGAACACCGCCCCGGCGCCGGTCGCGACAACGACCGCGATCAGCACCACCAGGAGTGCCCCCAGGCCGGCGTTCAGGTAATGCTGGCCGGGGAACATCAACGGGCGGCCGCTGACCAGGCCCTGAAGCTTTGAAAAGGCGACGACCGAGCCGGTAAAGGTGATGGCGCCGATCGCCATGCCGAGCGACATCTCGACAAGGCTCGCGCGCTCGATCGCAGCCGGCACGCCGATGCCGAAATCCTGGGGTGCAGTGAACGCGGCGGCGGCGACGCAGACCGCGGCAAGGCCGACAAGGCTGTGAAACGCCGCCACCAGCTGCGGCAGCGCCGTCATCTGGATGTTGAGCGCGATGTAGGTGCCGACGGCCCCGCCGACCACGATCCCGGCGATGATCAGCCAGTAGCTGACGACATGCGGGGTCAAGAGGGTCGTGACGACGGCGATCACCATGCCGGCGATGCCGTAGAAATTGCCGACCCGCGCCGTCCGCGGCGAGGACAGGCCGCGCAGCGCCAGGATGAAGCAGACCGACGCGATCAGGTAGAAAAACGCCGCAAGGTTCTGGCTCACGCGCCGCCCCGCTATTTTTTGCGCTGAAACATCTGCAGCATGCGCTGGGTCACGATAAACCCGCCAAAGATGTTGACCGAGGCGAGCGCCACGGCGACGAACCCCATGACCTTGGCAAAGCTGATGCCGGCCGGGCCGGCGGCGATCAACGCGCCGACGATGATGACGCTCGAGATCGCGTTGGTGACGCTCATCAGCGGCGAGTGCAACGCCGGGGTCACCCGCCACACGACGTGGTAGCCGACAAAGACCGCGAGGACAAACACCGTCAGCTCGTAGACGAACGGGACGCCGCCCGCCGGCCCCGTTGCCGCCGGCGACTGGGCCGCCAGCTGGTAGGCCAAAGCCTGCAGGCCGTGCGCCAGCCGGCCGGCGTCGCCGGCGAGCTCCCTGGCCCGCTCGGCCAGTGCTGCGGGGTCCGCCATCCCACTCTCCGTCAGTTGTCCGAGACCGCGACCGGGGCCTCGGCCGGAGCCGGCGTCAGCAGCGGGTTGACGACCGCCCCGTCCCGCGTCAGCAAGCTCGCCTTGACGATCTCGTCGTTCGGGTCGATCGCCAGATGGCCGTCCTTGTCGACGATCAGCGCCAAAAACGACAACAGGTTGCGGGCGTAGAGCTGGCTCGCGTCGGCGGCGATGCGCGAGGGCACGTTCAGATGCCCGACGATCTTGACGCCGTTCGCGGTGGTCACGACCTCGCCCGGCCGGCTGCCCTCGACATTGCCGCCGGCCTCGACCGCGAGGTCGACGATGACCGAGCCCGGCATCATCTCGGCGACCATCTCGCGCGTCACCAGCACCGGCGCCGGGCGGCCGGGAATGAGCGCGGTGCAAATCACGACGTCGGTGCGCCGCAGCGCCTCGGTGATCTTTTCGCGCTGGCGGCGCTGGTAGTCCTCGCCCATTTCGCGGGCGTAGCCGCCGGCGGTCTCGGCCGAGCGCGCGGCCTCCTCGTCGACCGCGACAAACGCCGCGCCGAGGCTCTCGACCTGCTCCTTGGCGGCGGCGCGCACGTCGGTCGCCGAGACGATCGCGCCGAGCCGGCGCGCGGTGGCGATCGCCTGCAGCCCGGCGACCCCGGCGCCCATCACCAGCACCCGCGCCGCCTTGATCGTGCCGGCGGCGGTCATCATCATCGGGAAGGCGCGGTTGAACTCGTCGGCGGCGTCGATCACCGCCTTGTAGCCGGCGAGGTTGGCCTGCGAGGACAAGGCGTCCATCGCCTGGGCGCGGGTGATGCGCGGCACCAGCTCCATCGCGAAGGCGCTGATCCCGCCATCGGCGTAAGCCGCCGCGTCGCCCGGGTTTTGCAGCGGCTGCAACAGGCCGACCAGCACCGCGCCGCGCGGGATGCCGCGCAGCTCGTCGACAGCGCCGTTTTCGCCGGCCAGCGGGCGCTGGACCTTGAGGACGATGTCGGCGTCGGCGAGCGCGGCCTCGGCGGTGGGCATGATCGCGGCACCCGCGGCGGCGAACGCCGCGTCGGTAAACCCGGCGGCCTCGCCAGCCCCGCTCTCGGCGGACACGGTGAGCCCCATCGCGGTCATGCGCCGGACCGTGTCGGGCGACGCCGCGACGCGGCGCTCGTGCGCGCGCCTTTCCTTGACGACGGCAACCTTCATCGGGCGGCGGTTCCTGATTGACCGGGCGAGTGGGCAGCGCACAATGCCGCGCCGGCCGGGCTTTGTGAAGAGCGAACCCGGCGGCGGATGCGGCGCCGCCAACGGGCGGGCCGGCCCCCCGCTGGCCCCGCAAGGGCGTTTCGAGGGATACGCCGGGCGTGCAGCGTCCTATGATCGCGGCAGGGCCGCGACGATTGGCGGCGGCGGAGCCGCGACGGGTGGCGGCGGCGGCGGAGCCGTGACGGGTGCGGGCCGCAAGGGGTGCGGGGCGCCGATGAAATGCGTAGCGGGGGGCGGCGGCACCGCGCCGCCCGGAATAATCACCGAGGAGGCGCGTTGTCGCTGAGGCCGAGATTGGCGGAGCGGGCGAAAGAGCGGGCCGCGGGCGAAGAGGCGAGCGTCAGCCGGTTCAGCGATCAGCTGATCGCGGCGCTGCCGCGGCTGCGTCGATTCGCGCGCGGGCTGACCGGCTCGACGGTCGAGGCCGACGACCTCGTGCAGGCGGCCTGCGAACGGGCGCTCGCCCGCCGGCACCAGTTCGAGGAGGGCACGCGGTTCGACAGCTGGATGTTCCGCACCGTGCAGACGATCTGGATCGACCAGATCCGCGCCCGCACGGTGCGCAAGGAGGAGAGCGAGACCGGCGAGGCCCGGTTGGGCTCGGACGAGGCGGTGCGCCGGGTCGAGGCGCGGCTGGCACTCGGCGAGGTGCGGCGCGCCGTCGACCGGCTGCCGCCCGACCAGCGCGCGGCGCTTTTGCTCGTGACCGTCGAGGGGCTGAGCTACCGGGAGGCGGCGGAGGTGGCGCAGGTTCCGGTCGGCACGATCATGAGCCGCCTGGCGCGGGCGCGGCTCGCGCTGCAGGCCCAGCTCGACGCCGGCGCCGGGGTTGACAGGAGCAAGAGAGATGTCGAGGCACAGTGACGACCGGCTCGTCGCTTATCTCGACGGCGAGGTCGAGACCGCCGAGCGGCGCGAGATCGAGGCATGGCTCGACGGCGACCCCGTGGCGCGCGACCGGCTGGCGGCGCTGTCGCGCTCGGCGATGCTGCTGCGCGAGGCCTATGACGAGGTGGTGCGCGAGCCGGTGCCCGAGCGGCTGATCGCCGCCGCCCGCGGCGCGGCGCCGGCGCGGGTCGTCGCCTTTGGGGGGCGGCGCGCGGCGATGTTGGGCGCGCGGCGGCGGTGGCGGGTGGCGTTGCCGTTGGCGGCGTCGCTGTTCGGCCTGCTCGCGGGCGGCGGCGCGGCCTATTTGGGCGTCGGCAAGGGGCTGGCGCTCGGCCCCGGCGGGACTATGGCGCCGGCCGCGATCGAGGCCGCCGCCGCCAACAATTTGTGGCTCGACAACGCCGCCGGCTATTTCAAGCTGGTGGTGGCCGGCGGCGACAACGCGCTGATCGACGTCCCGGCGAGCGGCGACAGCCACGAGGCGCTGCAGCGGATCAGCCAGAGCCTGACCCAGCAGGTGCGGCTGCCCGACCTCAAGCCGTGGGGGCTGAATTTCCGCGGCGCGCGGCTTGTCGTGGTCGACGGCCGGCCCGCGGCACAGCTCGTCTACACGACCGAGAACAAGGCGATCGGCCCGATCGCGCTGATCGTCGGGTCGTCGAAGCAGCCCGACATCGCGCCGAGCTTCGACCGCCGGCAGGGCGTCAACATGATCTACTGGCGGCACCAGGGGCGGGCCTACGTCCTCGTCGGCGAGGCCGATGTCGGCTATCTGTGGGGCATCGGCAACGACGTCGCCTGGCAGCTCGACGCGATCTGACGGCTGGCCCGGCCGACCTGGCCCGACGGCCGGTCTTGCGGTGAGGCGCGCCGCCGGCCGGAGTGCGCGCGCCGACGGCTTCGCGCGCCACGCGCGGTTGGTCTATAAAGGCCGGGTGCCAGGGGCCGGGGTCGCAAAGGCCGGGTGAGCCCGACGGGAAAAGCCGATGCGGTTGCTGCTGATCGAGGACAACGAGCGATTCGCCGAATTGCTGACGCGCGGGCTTGCCGCCGCCGGCTTTGTCGTCGACGTGGTCGGCACCGCCGCCGAGGCGAGCGCGGTGCTCGACGCCAACCGCTTTGAAATCGCCGTCCTCGACCTCGGGCTGCCCGACGCCGACGGGCTCGAGGTGCTGGGCGAGATGCGCCGCCGCCGCGATGCGACGCCGGTGTTGATCCTGACCGCGCGCGGCAGCCTCAAGGACCGGGTCAACGGCCTCGGCAATGGCGCCGACGACTATCTCGTCAAGCCGTTTGCGCTCGAGGAGCTGATCGCCCGGCTGCGCGCATTGCTGCGCCGCCCGGGCAACCTGTTGGGGGTGCCGCTGGAGCTCGGCAACCTGACCCTCGACACCGTCGCCCGCCAAGTCTTTGTCGCTGAGGAGCCGATCTTTTTTTCGCCGCGCGAGATCGCCGTGCTCGAGCATCTGCTGCGGCGCAGCGGGCGGGTCGTCGGCAAGAGCCTGCTTGAGGGCAATCTCTACGGCGTGTCGCAGGAAATCGGCTCGAACGCGGTCGAGGTCTACATCCACCGGCTGCGCAAGCGCCTCGGCGAGGTCGACGCCGCGGTCCAGATCCACACCTTGCGCGGCGTGGGGTATCTGATCGCCGAGCGAAAATGAGGCGATGCGCTTCCGCTCGGTCGTCTCGCGGATTGTGGCGCTGCACGTCGCGGCGATCGTCGCCACGTCGATCTGCATGCCGCTCGCGCTCTTCGTGATGCTGCGGCAGGCGGTCGAGCAGCTGCACCAGCAGGCGCTGCGCGACCAGGCCGGCGAGATCGAGCGCTACCTGTCGACGGCACCCGACGGCACCCTGCGCCTGGAGCTGCCGCCGAGCCTCGCGGAATTCTATTCGAAAGGCTACGGGCGCGCCGCCTACGCGGTGATCGACGGCGCGGGCCATGTGCTGTTCTCGTCGTTGCCGGGAAACCGCGCGATCGCGGATGTCCCCCCGCAGCGCCGGTCGGTCGAGTTCTTCCAGCAGGACCGGGTGGGGTTGATCGCGCCGGCCGGCCAGGAGGGCGGGCCGATCGAGTTTTTCCGCCAAGAGCGCCACGGCGCGGCACTCTACGGGGCGACGGTGGCGCTCGACTTCGAGCAGCACCCGGTGCTGGTCCAGGTCGTCGAAGACGTGCTGCACCGCGACGTGCTGATCGACGACATCCTCGCCGAGTTCCCGACCCATGTCGGGTGGGTCACCGCGCCGATCCTGTTGGTGCTGCTGGTCATCGACGTGGCGATCTTCCGGCGCGCGATGCAGCCGATCATCGCCGCCTCGCGGCTCGCCGGAAACATCAGCCCCGACCGGACCGAGCTGCGGCTCCCCGAGATCGGCATGCCGCGCGAGGTGCTGCCGCTGGTCCGCGCGGTCAACCGCGGGCTCGAGCGGCTCGACGCCGGGTTTCGCGCGCAGCGCGAGTTTACCGCCGACGCCGCGCACGAGCTGCGCACGCCGCTCGCGATCCTGCGCACCCAGATCGACATGGTCGCCGACCGCGAGATCGCCGAGCCGCTGCGGCACGACGTCGAGAGCATGACCCGGCTGGTCAACCAGCTGCTGGAGATTTCCGAGCTCGACAGCTTTTATATCGCCAAGGGCGAGGCCGCCGATCTGACCGCGATCGCCGCCGAGGTCGCGGCGTTTCTGGCGCCCTTGGCGCTGTCGCGCAACCGCAACCTGGCGGTGACGGGTGCGGCGTGGCCGGTGCGGGTGCGCGGCAACAGCGACGCGATCGCCCGCGCGGTGCGCAACCTCGTCGAAAACGCGCTGGCCCACACGGCACCCGGCACCACGGTCGAGCTCGCGGTGGCGGCGGACGGGGCGATCAGCGTCCTCGACCGCGGGCCGGGGGTGCCGCGGGCGCTGCGCGAGCACATATTCCAGCGGTTCTGGCGGCGCGACCGGCGGCATGGCGGCAACGCCGGGCTCGGGCTCGCGATCGTCGGGCGCATCGCCGAGATGCACGGCGCGGCGGTCACGGTCGGCGACCGGCCGGGCGGCGGCGCGGTCTTCGCGCTGCGCTTTCCGGCGGTGCTTGCCGAGAGGCCGGGCGCCGCCGCCCGGCTCGCCGCGGTGCGCTGAGCCGCCATGGGCTAGACCGCGAGCGGCGCGAGCCGCAGGGAATCCGCCCCTTCCGGCATGTTGCGGCGCCGAAGATTCCCTGGACGCTCGCGGCGGCATCGGGCATCATCGCCGCCTGCTCTGGCTTGGTCTCTTCGGGCCGGCCGCGGTTTTCTTTCGGGGTGTAGACGAGATCCGTCTCGTACCGGCGCCTGCAAGTATCGGCAAGAAAGGCTAGACCATGGTTTCTATCGATTCGACCCCGGAAATGGCCGCCAAGATTTACCAGACCATGGCGAAGAACCTCGCGGTCGTGCGCCGCCGGCTGGGCAAGCCGCTGACCTTGGCGGACAAGATCCTGCTCGGCCACCTCGACGACCCCGAGCACCAGGAGATGAACCCGGGCCAGAGCTATCTGATGCTGCGCCCCGACCGGGTCGTCTTTCAGGACGTGCTGGGCCAGACCGGGCTTCTGCAGTTCATGCAGACGCAGCGCGACCAGGTCGCGGTCGCGGCGACGATCCACTGCGACCACTTGATCCAGGCGCGCACCGAGGGCGGCGAGGATTTGCGCGAGTCGTTGGCCGAGAACAAGGAGGTCTACGACTTCCTGCGCTCGGCGGCGGCGAAATACGGGCTCGGCTTCTGGGGCCCCGGCGCCGGCATCATCCACCAGGTCGTGCTGGAGAACTACGCCTTTCCGGGCGAGCTGATCATCGGCACCGACTCGCACACGCCGAACGCCGGCGGGCTTGGCGCCTGTGCCGTCGGGGTCGGCGGCGCCGACGCGGTCGAGGTCATCGCCGGCCTGCCGTGGGAGGTGCTCTATCCGCGGCACATCGCGGTCTACCTGACCGGCGAGCTCGGCGGGTGGACGGCGCCAAAGGACGTGATCCTTTACGTCGCGGGCCAGCTGACGGTGTCGGGCGCGACCAACGCGATCGTCGAATACATCGGCCCCGGCGCGCGCACGATCAGCGCCACCGGCAAGGCGACGATCACCAACATGGGCGCCGAGCTCGGGGCGACGACCTCGGTGTTCCCGGCCGACGAGCACATGGCGCGCTATCTGCGCGCGACCGGCAAGCCCGACCTCGTGCCGTTGTTCCAGCAGAACCAGCATCTGCTCGAGCCCGACCGGGAGGTCGAGGCCGACCCCGCGAAATACTACGACCGCGTCGTCGAGCTCGATTTGTCAAAGCTCGAACCCTACATGGTCGGCCCGCATTCGCCGGACCGGGCCCGGCCGATCTCGCGGCTCGCCGCCGAGGTCGCCGACGCGAAGAACGAATTTATCGACCACATCTCGACAGCACTGATCGGCAGCTGCACCAACTCCTCCTATGAGGACATGAGCCGCGCCGCCGACGTCGCCGAGCAGGCGAAGGCGCACGGCCTCAAGGCCGCGACGCCGTTTTTGGTGACGCCCGGCTCGGAAGCGGTGCGCGCCACGATCGAGCGCGACGGCCAGATGCAGTCGTTGAAGGACATCGACGGGACCGTGCTCGCCAACGCCTGCGGGCCGTGCATCGGCCAGTGGCGGCGCGCGGCCTCCGAAGGGGCGGTGCCGAACACGATCGTCACCTCGTACAACCGCAATTTCCCGCGGCGCAACGACGGGCAGCCGACGACGATGAACTTTATCGGCAGCCCCGAGGTCGTGACCGCGATGGCGCTCGCCGGGCGGCTGTCGTTCAACCCGTTGACCGACTCGTTGACCGACGCGCAGGGCCGGTCGTTCCGGCTCGACCCGCCGAAAGCGGCACCCGAGGTGCCGGCGCACGGCTTTGACGCCGGCCACGCGACTTACATCTCGCCGCCCGCGGACGGCAGCGCGATCACGCTGGCGGTCGACCCGAAAAGCGAGCGCCTGCAATTGATGGAGCCGTGGCTCGCCTGGGACCACAAGGACTTTGTCGACTGCCCGGTGCTGATCAAGACGCAAGGCAAGACGACGACCGACCACATCTCGCCGGCCGGCCCGTGGCTGCGCTACCGCGGCCATTTGGACAAGTTCAGCGACAACATGTTCATGGGCGCCACCAACGCCTTTACCGGCGACGCCGGGACCGGGGTCGACGTGCTGAGCGGCGAGAAGGGTGTCATGGTTTCCAAGATCGCGCGCGACTACAAGGCGCACGGGGTCAAATGGGTCGCGGTCGGCGACCACAATTACGGCGAAGGGTCGAGCCGCGAGCATGCCGCCTTGTCGCCGCGCCTCCTGGGTGGTTGTGCGGTCATCGCGCGCAGTTTTGCCCGCATCCACGAGTCGAACCTCAAAAAGCAGGGGCTGTTGGCGCTGACGTTTCAGGACGCGGCCGACTATGAGCGGATCCGCGCCGACGACCGGCTGGACCTTGTCGGTCTCGAAGAGATGGCGCCGGGGCAGCCGGTCGAATGCCGCGTCAAGCACGCCGACGGAACGGCCGAGACTTTGAAGCTCAACCACACCTTCAGCGCCTCGCAGCTCGAATGGTTCCGCAAGGGCTCGGCGCTGAACCTGTTCCACCACTGAGGGTCGGCTGGAACAATTGAGGATTGTGTAAGGCACACTTCGCTTTGAAGCAGCGGTCGACCTGAAAGACCGTTGCCTGCAGCAGCGCGGGGTGGCGGGCGAAATACGAGCAACCCGAACCCCGTCTTGCCCGGATTTGTGCCGGGATCCACGACGGCATCACGGGCGCCGCCGAGCGCAGAGGCGTGGATGGCCGGGTCAAGCCCGACCAAGACGGTAGAATTCTGGTGTCGCTGGTATGCTCTCAACCCGAATTGTTGCGCCGGGCGAGCACTGTGCGGAAGCGGGACCGAGGGCCAGCGCTTCGGTGCGTGCCCCCCTGTTCGAGCGAGGGGCAGGCACCCTTTTCAGGAACCGGCCGGCCGTCGAGCCGGACTCCTCTACCGTGCGAACGGGATGCTCACAGCACAAGCTGCGTCTGGGTGACGAGTGCCACCAGCCGGCCGTCGGCATTGGTCACGCGGGTCTGCCAGATCATCGTGCGCCGTCCGCGGTGAATGGGCGTCGCCTCGCCGACGACATGCGTGCCGGCGGGTGCGGGAGCGATGAAATTGGTCTTGCTCTCGATCGTTGTCGTCGCCGCACCCGCCGGCAGGTTGACGATCGTGCCGACCGCCCCCAAGGTGTCGGCAAAGGCCATGACGGCGCCGCCGTGCAGCACCGCGGGGCGGGTGCACAGATCGTCGCGCACGGTCATGCGGGCGACAATCCGGTCGGCGGCGGCGCTGACGAACTCGACCCCGAGCAATGCCGCAAACGGCAACGGGGTCTCTCTAATTCGCGCAAGCAGATCCATTTGCGGCCCCAGCCGTGGTGATCCGCCGCACGGCTCGCGGCGACAACCATGGTAATGCCGTTTTTGGTACGCTAGGGTTGGAATTCGACCGCAAGCGCCGTCCGCCGAGGGCAAGAGAAATGCCGCCGGGGCATTTTCGGGCGCGATTGCGGCGACGGAGGATCATGCGCGTGCGGAAACTGGCGGTCCTTATCCTGGCGATGGCGTCGGTCGCGCCGGTCGCGGCGCTTGCCCAGCAACAGCCGCAGCAAGGCGGCGGCACGGATGCGGTCTATGAGGAGCTGAACCTGTTCGACGAGGCGTTCGAGCGCATCCGCCAGGACGCGGTCGACCCGGTGGCGGACAGCAAGCTTGTCGGGGCGGCGATCAGCGGCATGCTGACCGGGCTCGACCCGCACGCCTCCTACATCGACGCGGCGGCGCTGAAGGCGCTGAACGAGCCGACCGCGGCGGGCGATGTCGGGATCGGCGCGGCGCTGACCCTGACCAAGGGGGAGCTCAAGGTGATCTCGCCGCGCGACGGCTCGCCCGCCGCGGCCGTCGGCATCAAGCCCGGCGACCTGATCCTGGCGATCGACAAGGAGCCGACCTATGAGCTGACCTTGGCCGAGGCCGAGCAGAAGCTGCGCGGCCCCGCCGGCAGCACGGTGGCGCTGACCTTGCAGCGCGGCGAGGAAGGCGCGCCGCTCAAGCTGACCGTCAAGCGCGCCGCCGACCACATGCAGACCGTTTCGGCGCGGATCGAGGACGGCAATCTCGGCTATTTGCGGCTGGCCGGGTTCGACGCCGGCACAGGGACGGCGCTGGCCGCGGCAGTGCAGGATTTGCGCCAGCAATCGGGCGGCAAGCTCGCCGGCGTCGTCGTCGACCTGCGCAACAATCCGGGCGGCAACTTCAAGGATGCCGTCGCCACCGCCAACGCCTTTCTCGACAAGGGCGACGTGGCGCTGGTCAAGGGGCACAACTCGGACAATACCAAGCACATCGCCGTCACCCCGAACGACCTCGTCAAAGGGCTGCCGATCGTCGCCCTGGTCAACGGCGGCACCGCCGACGAGGCCGAGTTGGTGGCGGGCGCCTTGCAGGACAATCACCGCGCGCTGCTGCTCGGCACCAAAACCTTTGGCGAGAGTGCCATCGAAACCTTGATCCCGCTGGCGAGCGGGGGCGCCATCCGGCTGACCACCGCCCGCTTTACGACACCGGACGGGCGCGAAATCGACGGCAAGGGCCTCGACCCCGACCTGACAGTGACGCCGCTCAAGCTGGAAAAGCTGGCCAAGGAGGAGGGGCTTCACGAGGCCGACCTGCCGGGCGCGCTGAAAAACCCCGACCAGCCGGCGGCGGCATCCGCTGGCGGGGCCCCCTCCCCTGCCGCGGGCCAACCCGCTCCCGCGACCAAGGCGGCTCCCCCTGGGGCACCGCCGGGCGCGACCGCCACACCGGCGGCCAAGACCGCGCCGTCGGTCGCCACCGGCGACATGGGCGGCGCCAGCGACGAGCAGCTGACCCAGGCGCTCGACGTGCTGCGCGGGCTTGCCGTGTTCAACCTGCGGGCGGCCGGCTGACGCGCTCGCAAGTGCGAGACCCGTCGGGCCGCGGGCTGATGGCGGGGCGGCGCCAGGCGCCGGCCCGGCCGGCCGGCGGTGGTGCGCGGTGAGCATTCCGGCGCCGTTCGACCGCTACCGCGGCGTGGTCGCGCCGGAGTGGATCGACCTCAACGGCCATTTGAACCTCGCCTACTACACGGTGCTGTTCGATTACGCGACCGACCTGTTGTTCGAGGCGATCGGCATCGGCAGGGACTACAAGGAAACCACCGGTTGCGGCACCTTTGTCGTCGAAACCCACAATCTCTATGAGCAGGAGTTGCTGGTCGGCGAGGAGGTGCGCGTCGCCAGCCAGATCCTCGCCGCCGACGACAAGCGCCTCCATCTGGCGCATGAGATGTATCGCCTCGCCGACAATTGCCGCGCGGCGACCCAGGAGCTGATGTTCCTGTCGATCGACCTCGGGCTTCGCCGGGTCGCGCCGTTTCTGCCGGCGGTGCGCGGCAAGGTGACCGCGGCCGCCGCGGCGCATGCGGCGCTGCCGCGGCCCGACTGGGTCGGCCGGCGCGTCGCGATGCCGGCGGCAAGAGGGTGACGCGCGACAGTCACCCTCCACCGGCCCCCGGCCGGTCTGCGCCCGGATGGGAACCCCCGGGGTCCGAAGGCCAAGAGGCGCTCGCGCGCAACGCCGCTCGGGCCTATGATGCGGTCGGCAAAATCCCAGAGAATCGGGGTGAGAGCGCATGGCGGTAGAGCTTGGCGGCGGCAAGTACACGTTTGTTGTGCGCGACCAGTGGGCAAAGGTGCCCGACGAGATCACCCTCGGCGACGTCGCGGCGGTCGGCGTCGATGCGCAAGGCCGGGTTTACGCGTTCAACCGCGGCGACCATCCGATCGCGGTGTTCGACGCCGAGGGCAACCTCCTGCGGACCTGGGGCGAGGGCGTGTTCACCCGGCCGCACGGCGTCCATATGGGGCCGGACGACACGATCTGGCTGACCGACGACGGCGACCACACGGTGCGCCACTGCACCTTGGACGGCAAGGTGCTGATGACCCTCGGTGTCCCTGGCGAGCCCAAGCCTTATATGAGCGGCGAGCCGTTTCACCGCTGCACCCACACCGCGATCTCGCCCCGCGGCGAGCTTTACATCTCCGACGGCTACGGCAACGCCCGTATCCACAAATACACGCCGGACGGCAAGCTGCTGATGTCGTGGGGCGAACCCGGCACCGACCCGGGCCAGTTCAACGTGCCGCACAACATCTGCTGCGATCCCGACGGCTGGCTCTATGTCGCCGACCGCGAGAACCACCGCGTGCAGATTTTCGACGGCGACGGCAAGTTCGAGACCCAGTGGAACAATCTGCACCGGCCAAACGGCATGTGCATGGCGCTCGGGGCAAACCCGTTGATCTACATCGGCGAGGGCGGCCCGTCAGGCGAGATCAACCGCGACTGGCCGAATATCGGGCCGCGGGTCAGCATCCACACGCACAAGGGCGAGGTGTTGGCGCGCCTTGGCAAGATGCACGCCGGGCTCGAGCCCGGGCATTTCACCTCGCCGCACGGCATCGCGGTCGACCGGCACGGCAACATCTTTGTCGGCGAGTTGTCCGGGCGCAGCTGGGGGCGGTTCTCGAAGGACCCGCCGCCAAAGCGCATCCGCGTCCTGCACAAGCTCGAAAAAACCGCCGCCTGACGCCGGCGTCGGATTCCGCAACAATGCCATTGCGAGGAGCCCGCAGGCCGACGCGCCATTCCCGATGCGGGGGACGCGGCTTGCCCGGACGGGATTGCCTCGCTGCGCTCGCCATGACAGCGCGACGTGCGGTTGCTCTAGCGTCATCAACAGACGTTTTTAAGGATCATACTTCAGTACTTGTCCTTCGCTTTACCGGCGAAGGCCGGTATCCACAGTCCGATGTGGATCCCGACCCTCGTCGGGAAAGTCACCTCGTTAGATATCGGGAACTTCGGGTTCGGAACACTAGGCGGCTGTAGCCTCAACTAGGCGGCCGGCTTGCGTCTGGCGCAGGACGAGGAAGCCGACGACGGCAAGGTTGCCGAGGTTGAAGAGCGCGCCGGCGGCGAAAGCGGGGGCGTAGAAATGGAAGTAATCGTAGAGCGCGCCAGCGAACCAGCTGCCGAACGCCATGCCGGACATGCCCGAAAACAGCAGGGTCGGCACCCGCCACGATGCCTCGGATGACGCAAACAGCTCGCGGATCGCGACGACATAGGCCGGGATGATGCCGCTGAAGCCGAGCCCGTAAGCGGCCGATATCGCGAACAGCGCGGTCTCGTTGCGGGTCGCCGAGAATGCGGCGACCGCCACGGCTTGGCACGCCGAGCCGGCGAGCACCGTGCCGAGCCCGCCGATCCGGTCGGCGAGCCAGCCCCAGAACTGCCGGCTGACAAAAGCGCAGCCGAGCAGCACCGACAGCATCGCCGCACCCTGCGCCGGCGAGATCCCGACGTCGCTGCAAAACGCGACGAGATGGCTCGACGGCATCGCCATCGGCACGCAGCACAAAAACGACGCCACACACAAGAGCGCCTGCACCGCGCCGGCCGGCAGCCGCAGCGCCCGCGTCCCGCGAAAGGCGGCGACGCCCGCGCTGGCGGCTCGCCCCGGTGGCGGCGCCGGGCGCAGCAGGGCGGCGAGCGGCACGATCAGCACCACCACGCCGGCAAAGCCGACCATCGTCACCCGCCAGCCGAACCCCGCCAGCGCGTGCTGGAATGCGGTCGGCCAGATCACGCCGGCGATGTACTGGCCGGACGAGATCAGCGCCAGCGCGGTGCCGCGGCGGCGGTCGAACCAGCGGCTGATGTAGATCAGCAACGGCGGGTAGAGCGCGCCGCCGCCGAGAAACCCGATCAGCAGCGCATGCCCGACATAGAGCGCCCAGATGCGGCCGGTCGCCGAGACCGCGAGGCCGAGTGCCGTCATCAGCGCGCCGAAGATCACCGTCCGGCGCACGCCGACCCGGTCCGCCACCCAGCCCATCAGAATGCCGCCCGACCCGGTGCCGACCCAGACAAGCGCGGCGGCCAGCGCCACCACCGAGCGGTCGCTGCCGAGGGATGCGGCGATCGGCTTCAGCCCGATCACGACGATGAGCGGCGCGCCGTAGGAAATCGACAGGATCGCGATCGCGAGCGCCGCCGCGCCCCAGGAGGCGCGGCTCTCGACGCTGTCGGGAAAATGGCGGCCGGGCATGCCCGCCCGTATCCCGACCGCCTGTGAATCGGCCATGCACCGCCTTCCTTTTGGGCGTTGTGCTCACGCTTTGGCCACTCTACCAGCACGAACCCGATCGGGGGCGCAATTCGCGATCATGCATAACGGCGGATGCCGCAAGGCCAGAGATCCCGTTGCGCCGGCGCCGCCGCTCAAGCGCGCGCGGTGCGCCTTGGCGCTGGTCCCGCGTCGTCGCCGCGCCTACACTCCCGGGACAGCTGTCGCCAGTCAGGGAGAAACGCGATGACCACTTTTGCCTATGACCACATCCACCTGCGCAGCCCCGACGCCGAGGCGACGGCGCAATGGTACGAGCGGATGTTCGGCGCCGAGGTCATCCGCTCGGTCCAGTCCGACGGGCGCTCGCGCATCGACCTCAACCTCGGCGGGGTGGCGGTGTTCATCGCTCAGGTGCCGCAGGAGAACGCGGTGGCGGCACCGCCGGAGCCGCCCTATCTCGGGCTCGAGCACATCGGGTTGCGGGTCGAGGGGATCGACGGCGTCGTCGCAGAGCTGAAAGACAAGGGTGCCGAGTTCACCGTCGAGCCGAAGACGATCCGGCCGGGCGTGCGCATCGCCTTTCTGCGCGGGCCGCAAAACGTCCACATCGAGCTGCTCGACCGCAACGCCGCATAAGTTCCCCCACCCCGCTCGCTCGAGGCAGCTTAGCGCGGTCTCCGATCAAGTTGCGCCGCGCTCACCCCCTCCCAAACCCCCTCCAGGGTTCGAGGCCGAACGCTTGGCTGGTCTGCGCGCAAGACGCCTCGGCGGCAATTCCGAAGCCGATGCCGAGGGTCGCCCAAAGCACGATCTGAATGCCGAGCGACGCTGTTCGAAAACGCCAAAGTACGACGGCCGCGAAATGCTCGGGCACCTCGTTGACGGCGGGCAGTATATATTGCGCCGCCGCGACGATCACGACGAACGCCAGCATCGCCAGCAATATCCCGTTCCAGCGGCCAAGACGCGCCACGAGCCGCCGCGCCAGCCCGACCGCGACAACAGCGGACGCGAGCGACGTTGCCATCATCGTGAAATAGAGCGCCGTACGTCGTCCGATCGTCTCGGGATCGCCGATCGCGGGCGGGTTGGGCGGATATTTCAGCGCCGGCACGACGACGATGACCACGAACCCGGCAAGCGCCAACAAGGCCGCTGTCATGCGGGGGCTGAGCGCCCCGACGCGGCCGTAGACGGCGGCAAACACCAGCGCAAACAAGCCTCCGAGCGCGACGCTGTAGACGACGACACCGGTAAACAAGCCCAACCCGGCCTGGGTCTGTCGGCTGACCAGCACGGGCTCGGCGGGTTCGCCTTTCGCCAGCCTCGCCTGATCCGCAAAGGCGACGGCGCGATTGACCTCGGGCTCACCGAAAATCCGCGCGAACCCAAAGCCGAGGATCCCCGCGAGCAGCCCGATCAGCATGCCCCGGACCAACAGGCTCGTCATCACGCCGACGGCTCAGTGGCACGGGAAGCCGAGCAGGTGACGCCCGTCGTGGACGAATTCGTGGACGTACATCCCCTTGATCAGGGAAGTGGCGCCCTCTTCCGTTCCGATGAAGTAAATCGCCAGAAGAAAGAACAGCCCGCCAAAAATCGCCCACGGCAGAATCTTCCCGAGCGGGATCGGAACCGGACGGGCGACGGGCGAAAGGGTCGTCTCGGACATCTCGCATCTCCTCGGGATGACGCGTCCCGTAGCGGATCGCAAGACACGGAGCGGGTCTGGCTTCCGGCTCGAAGGCGTCGAACCGGACACAGTGGCGCGACCGCGCCGGATTGCCACCGGCTTCCGCAACCGTGATGCGCCGGCGACTTTAGGAACCGCCAATTTCCAATGTCAACCATCGCCGCATCGCGAAGGACGATCCGGCACCGCCAAACGAAGGGCATGTCGTCTAAGAAGGGCATGTCGTCTAATATGATGCTGTGGCAGTTGCCGGGTTGCCGCCCGGCACCGGCGGTGACCGGCTGAAGCGGACCATATCGGTGCTCGCGACCGTTGACGCGATGCGCCTTGAGCGCGCGGCGCCACTGGCAGGACCGACGAACAGATGACATTTCTCTCCACGCTTCCGCCGGACGGGGACGGGCTGCCGCAGCCCGCGGATAGGCGGCGGCTGGCGCTCGGCTTCGCGGCCTGGGATGAGGCGCTGGCGGGGCTTGCCGGCGATCCCGCCGCGCGGCGCGCCCGCGACTGGAGCGCGTCGACCACTGGCCGCGCATTGCTCGCGGCGATCTTCGGCAACAGCCCGTTTCTGAGCGGGCTCGCGGTCAGGGAGTGGCGTTTTCTCGATTGCCTGGTCGAGGCGGGTCCGGACCTGCTCTTTGCCGAGGTCGCGGGCGCCGTCGAGGACCATGCCGACCGCGCCGAGGAGACCTCGGCGCTGATGCGGCGGCTGCGGGTCGCCAAACGGCGGACGGCGCTGCTCGCGGCGGTCGCCGAGTTGGTCGGCGTATGGTCGCTCGAACAGCAGACGGCGGCTCTGAGTCGCTTTGCCGAGGCGGCGGTCGGGGCGGCTGCCCGCCACCTGTTGCGCGAGGCGGCGGCGAAAAATTCGCTCGCGCTTGGCGATCCGGCCGACCCGGAAAGCGGCAGCGGGCTGATCGTGCTCGGCATGGGCAAGCTCGGCGCGGGCGAGCTGAATTACTCGAGCGACATCGACCTGATCCTGTTTTTCGACCCCGCCCTGGCAAAGGTGTCGTCACGCGACGGCCCACAGCCTTTTTTCAGCCGTCTTGCCCGCGACCTCGTCCGCGTTCTCGAAGAGCGCACCGGCGACGGCTATGTGTTCCGCACCGATTTGCGGTTGCGCCCCGACCCGGGCTCGACCCCGCTCGCGATGTCGGTGGCGGCGGCACTCGCCTATTACGAAAGCGTCGGCCAGAACTGGGAGCGCGCCGCGCTGATCAAAGCCCGGCCCGTCGCCGGCGACCACGCGGCCGGCGAGCGCTTGCTGCGCGAGCTGCGGCCCTACATCTGGCGCAAGAACCTCGATTTTGCGGCGATCCAGGACATCCATTCGATCAAGCGCCAGATCAACGCCTATCGCGGCGGCGGCCATATCGCGGTCGCGGGCCACGACATCAAGATCGGCCGCGGCGGCATCCGCGAGATCGAGTTCTTTGCCCAGACCCAACAGTTGATCTGGGGCGGCCGCATTCCCGAGTTGCGGGTGCGTTCGACCTGCGAGGCGCTGCGCCGGCTTGCCGAGGCGGGGCGGATCGACCCGGCGACCGCGACCGCGCTGACCGCCGACTACCGCTTTCTGCGCCGGCTCGAGCACCGTTTGCAGATGGTCGACGACGCACAGACGCATCGCCTGCCCGACGACCGCGACGGGATCGCGCATATCGCCGTCTTTCTCGGCTATCGCGGACACGACGCTTTCGCCGCCGACCTCAAGGCACATCTCGGCTCGGTCGAGCGCCACTATGCCGAGTTGTTCGAGCAGGCGCCGAGCCTGGCGCGCCCGGGCAACCTTGTCTTCACCGGCGCCGAAGACGACCCCGCGACGCTCGGCACGTTGGCGCGGCTCGGCTTTACCGATCCGCCGGCGGTCGCGGCTTTGGTGCGCGGCTGGCATCACGGCCGCATGCGCGCCACCCGCAGCCAGCGGGCGCGCGAGATCCTGACCGAGCTCGTGCCCGAGCTGTTGCGGGTCTTCGGCGCCACGCCGCATCCCGACGCGGCCTTGCGCCGGTTTGGCGAATTCTTGTCGCGGCTGCCCGCCGGGGTGCAGCTGTTCTCGCTGTTCCAGGCCAACCCCGGGCTGTTGGCGCTGGTGGCGGACATCATGGCGGGCGCGCCGCGGCTCGCCGACCAGCTGGCGCAGCGCCCGGGTTTGCTCGACGCGGTGCTGACCCGCGAATTCTTCTCGCCGCTGCCGCCGCAGCCGGCGCCCGCCGACGAGCTTGGCCGGATGTTGGCCGGCGTCAGCGATTTCGCCGAAATCTTGGACGCGCTGCGCCGATGGGCCGGCGAGCGGCGGTTTCAGGTCGGCGTGCAGCTGCTGCGCGGCGGGCTCGACGGAGACGCGGCGGGCCGGGCGCTGGCCGACATCGCCGAGACCGCACTCGCGGCGCTGGTGCCGGCGGTCGAGACCGAGTTCGCGCAGCGCCATGGGCGGGTGCCGGGCGGCGCCTTCGCCGTCGTCGGGATGGGGCGCCTCGGCAGCCGTGAGATGACCCTCGCCTCCGATCTCGACCTGATCCTGATTTACGAAACCTCGCCCGACGCCGCGGCCTCCGACGGTGAACAGCCGCTTGCCCCGGCGGCCTATTACGCTCGGCTGAGCCAGCGGTTGATCGGCGCGATCACCGCGCCGACCGCCGAGGGCATGCTTTATCCGGTGGACATGCGGCTGCGGCCGTCGGGCTCGTCGGGGCCGATCGCGTCGAGCTTTGGCAGCTTCGACCATTACCAGCGTCACGCCGCCTGGACCTGGGAGCACATGGCGTTGACCCGCGCCCGCCCGGTCGCGGGCGAGCCCGAGCTGCGCCGCCGGCTCGCCCGAACCATCGCGGAGGTGCTGCGCGCGCCGCGCGACCCCTCGCGGCTGGTCGCCGATGTCGCCGACATGCGGCGGCGGATTGCCGGCGAGCACCCGCGGCCCTCGCCGTGGGACCTGAAAAACCGCCGCGGCGGCCTCGTCGACCTGGAATTCATCGCGCAATACCTGATGTTGCGCGAGGCGGCGGCGACCCCGCACGTATTGCGGCGCGGCGCCGCCGACGCGTTGCGGGCGCTGAGCGCGGCGGGGGCGCTGCCTCCCGAGGCAGGGCGTCAGCTCGGTGCTGCGGCGGCCTTGCTGCGCCAGGTGCAGGCTCTGCTGACGTTGGTCGGCGAAACCGCGGGCCAGGGCGACTTTGCGGAGCTCGACGCCGCGACCCTCGCGCGCTGCGCGGGTGCTGTTGACTTCGCCCAGCTCGACGCAGATATCACAGCGGCTGCAACCCATGTCCGCCACTGGTACGAGCGCCTGGTCGACGAGCCGGCGGCGCGCGCCACGCGGGAAACGGCGGAACCGGCAGGAGACCGCGCAGAATGAGTGTCGAGCCCGGCCAGAAGGCCCCCGATTTCAGCTTGCCGACCGACGGCAACGGCAAGGTCACGCTCTCCGAGCTCGCCGGCAACAAGGTGGTGCTGTATTTCTACCCGAAGGACGACACTTCGGGCTGCACCGCCGAGGCCTGCGGCTTTCGCGACTCGTTTCCCGACTACGGGGGGGCCGGCGCCGTCGTGATCGGCATCTCCAAGGACTCGGTCGCCTCGCACGACAAGTTCAAGAAAAAGCACGGTCTGCCGTTTATCCTCGCCTCGGACACCGAGGGCGAGGCCTGCGAAAAGTACGGGACGTGGGTCGAAAAGAGCATGTACGGGCGCAAATACATGGGGATCGACCGCAGCACGTTTCTGATCGACGGCGCGGGCACGGTTCGCGGCGTGTGGCGCAAGGTGCGGGTGCCGGGCCATGTCGCCGAGGTGCTGAAGGCGGCGCAAGCCCTCTGATCGCCAATTTGGAGCAGTGCGGGCCGAGCATTGCTCATTCTTCGTCACCCCTGCGAAAGCTGGGGCCCAGGGCAACGGGACGGCGCTCGCCCCTGGGTTCCCGCCTTCGCGGGAAAGACGATCTCTTGCGTCGGGGTAACCTGTTTCAAGCTGTCGTCGAAGATCTAGGGGCTACACGATCCAGTTTTACGAAGACACCTGCAGGCTAAAGACGAAACTCAAGCGTTAGGCACCCTCTGACCACCGAGACGCTGAGCGGCGGCGCAGTCGCGATCCTCGCCACGGCCGACCCGGCGGCCAAGGCCGCGGCAAGCTTCGAGCTGGCGGCGAGATGGGCCGAAGGCGCGCTGCCGGTCGGCGCCGCCGAGCCGCCGGCGCGGCCGGCGCGGCCCGCCCATCCGGAGCTGCGTCCTCCGCGCGACATGCCGAGGCGGCGCAATTTCGGCTCGCCGGCGGGACGCGCGGCGCTGCTGCATGCGCTCGCCCACATCGAGCTGAACGCGATCGACCTTGTCTGGGATCTCGTCGCCCGGTTCGCCGGCATCGGTCTCGCGCGCGGCTTTTTTGACGACTGGGTCGGGGTTGCCGCCGAGGAGGCGCGTCATTTCCAGCTGCTGGCGGCGCGGCTCGCCGATTTTGACATGCGCTACGGCGACCTGCCCGCGCATGACGGGTTGTGGGAGGCGGCGGCCGCGACCGCCAGCGACTTGCTCGCCCGCCTCGCCGTCGTGCCGCTCGTCTTAGAGGCTCGCGGGCTCGACGTGACGCCGGCGATGGCGATGCGGCTGGAGCGCGCCGGAGATGCCCCCAGCGCCGCGATCCTGCGGGTCATCTACCAACAGGAGATCGGCCATGTCGCCATCGGGCGGCGCTGGTTCGACGATTTGTGCCGGGCCGAGCGCCTCGTGCCGGAGGAGGTGTTTCACGATCGCGTCGGGCGCTTTTTCAGGGGCGCGCTAAAACCGCCGTTCAACCATGCGGCGCGTGCCGCGGCCGGCCTTCCCGCGTCCTATTACGAAGCGCTCGCCTATCCGGGCGAGCGTTGCGGGGTCTGACCGGCCGCCGGCTCGGCGCTTGGCCGGTGCGGTCCGGACCGCGCCGCGGCCAGCCGGCGCTCGGCCTCTTCATTGACGACGCGCCGCCGCTCGGCCTCCTCGTTGACGACGCGGGCGAGCTCGGGCTGGCGGCCGAGCAGTTGGCGAAAGTCGACGATGTCGAGGGTTAAGAGAGTGCAGGGCTGCACCGCCGCGATCGTCGCGTTGCGCGGGCCGCCGGTCAGCAGCGCGATTTCGCCAAAGAACTCGCCCGGCCCGAGCCGGACCGCTTCCGGCCGCAGCCGCACCTCGACCTCGCCCGAGGCGATGAAGTACATGCAGTCGCCGCGCTCGCCGCGGCGCACGATGACCGCGCGCGCCGGATAGTCGCGGGCCCGCAGCAGGCGCGCCACGTCGGCGATCACCGAGGCGCCGACAGTCTTGAAGAACGGCACCTTGGCGACGAGGTCCCAGGTCCGCAGAAACTCGCGCCGGCGCAGTTCCTCGGCATAGCCGCTGGCGAGAATGCCGGCCCACAGCGCGAAGACGAGAATGCCGGCGACCATGACGACCCCCGCCAGGATCCGCCCGGCCGGGGTGACTGGGGTCACGTCGCCGTAGCCGGTTGTCGTCAGGGTCACAATCGCCCACCACAACGCCTGCGGGATCGAGCCGAACCTATCGGGCTGCGCGTTACGCTCGAGCAGATAGGCGAGGCTCGCGGCGGCGAGCAGCACAATGCAGAATGCGAGCAGCACCGAAAGCAGCGCGTGGCGCGCGCGGCTGACCACGCGCTGCAGGCTCGCCAGCCCTTGCGAGTAGCGCGCCGGCTTGAACACCCAGACAAAGCCGTAAAGGCTGGCGTATTTGGGGCTGAATATGACATCGAGCACCCCCGGCAGCGCGCCGAGCACGTCGAAGAGCCCGCTCGGGGAGGTGACCCAGGCGAGCCTTGCATGCCAGCCGCGGCGATGCGCCCCCGGCGCGCCGGGGGCCGCGGCAAGCCGCGCCAGGTATTCGGCGAAAAAGAACGCGCAGACGACCTGGAACCCGGCATCGAGGATGCCCTGATGGGCGGCGCGCCACGGTGCCACGGTGTCGGCCAGCATGATCGCGATGCCGACAAGGACCATCGCATGATGGGCAACACGAAAGGCCCGCGCGGCGCCGCCGGAGGCTTCGGGCTGCAGGACGTGATAGAGCCGCTCCCAGCTCATGCGTCATTGTAGAGGCGGGGCGGCCTTGCTGAAATAGAGCCGGCGCACATCGGCCGAATCTTCATCGTAGCGCGACGGGCGCGCGGTAGCTTTGCCTTCCCCGCGCCGGCCGGCGCGGGGAAGGCAAAGCTACCGCGCGCCGGCCGGCGCGTTCGTCTTGATCGAGTGATGTTTCGTACCCTGGCGATTTCCTGATATAGGGGCGGCGTGGCGATCTTTCCCAACAACCGGCGGGCGGTGCTCGCCTATGTGCACGATGTCGCGATGGCGGCGCTGTCGTTTGTCGTGTCGCTCTATCTGCGCATCGGCGGCGAGGTCGTCGGCTACCAGCCGCGGCTGACCGCGACCTATGTCGCCGGCTTTACCCTGATCGCGGCGGTCGTCTACCTGCTGACCGGGCTCTACCGCGGCATCTGGCGCTATGCCTCGCTGCCCGACCTGTACAACATCACCCGCGCGGTCAGCCTGACGATCCTCGTCTTTCTGCCCGTCATGTTTGTTTTGACCCGGCTCGAGGCGCTGCCGCGCTCGACCTTGCTGATCAATTGGTTCGTGCTGACCGCGTTGCTTGGCGCGCCGCGGCTCGCCTATCGGCTGTTCAAGGATCGCGGGCTCGACCACGTCCTCGAACGAGCCAAGCATCAAACCGTTCCGGTGCTGCTGATCAGCGCCAAGGACGGCGCCGACACCTTTATCCGCGAGATGATGCGCAACCCGCGCGCGGTCTACCGGGTCGTCGGCGTGGTCGCCGACACCCCGTCGCGGGTCGGCCGCGACATCTACCGGGTGCCGGTGCTGGGCACGATCGATTCGCTCGAAGCGGTCGTCGAGCGGCTCGACCGCCGCGGCAAGCGCCCGCAAAAATTGATCATCACCGCGCAAAACCTCCCGGGCGACCAGGTGCGCCGGCTGCTCGACCGCGCCGACGCGCTGGCGATCCCGCTGGCCCGCCTACCGAAGCTCACCGATTTCCGGCGCAACCTCGATGGCCCGGTGCGTGGGCCCGAGCTCGGATCCGAGCAGGTGCTGGAGCCGATCGCGCTCGAGGACTTGCTCGGCCGCCCGCAGGCGGTGCTCGACCGCGCCGCCATGTCGCGGCTGGTCGCAGGGCGCCGGGTCTTGGTCACCGGCGCCGGCGGCACGATCGGCGCCGAGCTGTCGCGCCAGATCGCGGCGCTGTCGCCGGCGCGCCTCGTGCTGTTGGACAACAGCGAGTTCGCGCTCTATTCGATCGACATGGAACTGCGCGAGCGGTTCGCGCTGGTGCCGCGGGTGCCGCTGTTGCGCGACGTGCGCGAGCGCGCCCAGGTCGACGCGGTGCTCGCCGCCGAGCGGCCCGAGATCGTCTGCCATGCCGCGGCGCTGAAGCACCTGCCGATGGTCGAGGCGAACCCGGTCGAAGGGGTGCTGACCAACGTCGCCGGCAGCCGCAACGTTGCCGAGGCGGCGCGCGCCTTCGGGGTCGCGACGGTCGTCATGATCTCGACCGACAAGGCGGTCAACCCGACGAGCGTCATGGGCGCCACAAAGCGCGTCGCCGAGAGCTTCTGCCAGGCGCTCGACCTCTACGAGGCGCGCCGCATGGCCGGCGGCACGCGCTATGTAACGGTGCGGTTCGGCAACGTGCTGGGCTCGACCGGGTCGGTGGTGCCGCTGTTCGCGCGCCAGCTCGCCGCCGGCGGCCCGCTGACCGTGACCCATCCCGAGGTCACCCGCTTTTTCATGACGGTGCGCGAGGCGGTCGAGCTGGTCCTGCAGGCGGCGGCATTGTCGCCGGGGCCGGCGAGCGCCGGCGAGCGCGGCAAAATCTGCGTTCTCGACATGGGCGAGCCGATCCGGATCGTCGAGCTCGCCGAGCAGATGATCCGGCTTGCCGGGTTGCGGCCCGGCCGCGACGTCGAGTTCGAGTTTGTCGGCCTGCGCCCCGGCGAGAAATTGCACGAGGAGCTGTTCCACCCGGCCGAGCCGCTGATGCCGACAAAGAGCCCGGCGATCCGGCTCGCGGCACCCCGCACCGCCGACTACGGCGTCATCGCCCGCTCGATCGACGAGCTCGAGGAAGCCGCGCGCGGCCGGCGCGAGGAGCGCATGTTGCAGCTCCTCGAACGTCTCGTCCCCGAATACCGTCGCCGGCCGTCCGAGGCGAGCGCGGCAATCGCCTCCGGCGGCTGACCGGCCGACTGCCTCCGCGCGGTCACGAGCGCGGCGGCTCGCGGGCGAGGCCGTTTGCCGCCAGCGCGTCGATATAGGTGAGCCAGCGCGCTTCGTGCTCGACGCCGAGCTGGTGCAGGTAGCTCCACGAATAGATTCCGGTGTCGTGCAAATCGTCGAAGATGATGCGAACCGCGTAGTTCCCGACCGGCTCCAGCCCGATGATGCCGACATGGGCGCGGCCCGGAACCAGGGTCTTTTGCCCCGGCCCGTGGCCTTGCACCTCGGCGGACGGGCTCTCGACTCGCAGATACTCGGCCGGCAGGCGAAAGCTGCTGCCGTCGTCAAAGCTGATCTCGAGCAGCTTTTCGGCCTTTTTGAGCCGCAGCTCCACCGGCCAGAGCACCGTCCCGCCTGCGCTCATTGCACTTCTTTCAGTGTCCGCCTGGCAAAACCTAAACTAGCGCAAATAGTTGGGCATCATTCCCGCGAAAACGCCAGGGTATCCGAGGAAATCCCTCGAAGAGATCCGTGTTTCGACTCTGCGCCCGACAAGGTCAAGTCGTCTTGCGCGGACTTGATCCGCGCATCCACGTCTTTCTTTGGGGCAACCCACGCTTTGGGGCAGCCCCAAAGAAAGACGTGGATGGCGGGGCGGAGCCCGGCCAAGCCGGACAGGAGGGCTCAATCCGCCGCTTTTGCAGCCGAAACACTTCTCCGCACGGCCCTGCGCTTTTTGCGGAGTCGACGGAAAGGCACCCAATCCTCCGTCTCATTTCGAGTGGGCACATTCAGGCGGGCGGCAGGCTTTTGGTCGCCTTTTCGTCCTCGCGCAGCGGGCGCGCCTCGTCGACCAGCATGATCGGGATGCCGTCGCGGATCGGATAGGCGAGCCCGGCCTCCTCGCTGACCAGTTCGTGG